>MDSV01171516.1_pt1 | contig 32213 bp, 34 predicted proteins | sample 810851 | NCBI WGS metagenome assembly MDSV01 (sample SAMN05326640, study PRJNA326480) | marine metagenome | isolation source: seawater | place: Atlantic Ocean: North East | collected 2012 | reverse complement strand
CTCCATTATATCCATCATTACCTTGAAAACCTTGATAGCCCTGATTGCCTTGATCACCTTGAGCTCCTTGAGCTCCCCAGTCTCCTTGTGGTCCTTGTGGACCTTGAACACCAGTAGCACCTATATCTCCTTGTGGACCTTGTGGTCCAAGAGCGCCTGAAGTTTCCACATGCAAAGCATAAGGAACACTCATAAATGCTGTAGTTCCCATATCTACAAGACCATTTCCATAATCTATCTCTACTTTTAATAAATGATTAGATGCTCCCCAATCAATTGCACCAAATGTCGCTGAACTGCCAACAGATGTTGTTGTTCCTTGACCTAAAATAGCTGTATATAAACCATAATCATTTGTTGTTACAGGATGTATTTCTTGCCAACTTACAGATGAAGTAGTTGCATCTGATATAATAGAAAACTTAATAGTTAAAGCCTGATTAATCAGTAAACCACCATTAGCATCTCTGGCTACTGCTTGATAATTGATTCCTTGTGGCACGCTTTGAGCGCTCAGATTACCTGTAAAAAAAATACCAGAAATCATCACTACTGGAGCTATAATAGCTCTCAATCTTTTGGCTGAAATATAACAGCTTAAATCATTTAATAATTGATTTATCCTAATCTTTAAATCCTTAATTATGTCATCATACTTTCTCTTATAATTATCAGTTAAATCTCTTAGCTTAACAACTAATATCTTTAATTGCTTTTCTTTATTGGCCTGCTGGATCTTTGTCATAAAAGGTTAAATTTAGAATTGTGCTAAAGTAATAATATATTTTTTAAAACATTGACTCTATATATGTTTATTAATCTCCAGCAAAGATGAGGGCAAATACAGATTCTCCCTAAAAGATCAGGACAGAAAAAATAGCAGATAACGAAACTGAAATTATTCAACTATTAGGATCTCTTTTATGTTTCCATAAGTATTTTCAAGTTTCTCTGAAATATCATTAATATCTACCCATGCTACTTTTGTTATTCCTTCTTTAATCTGAGGAACAAGTTCATCATTAAAATTGGTAATCATTTTAAACCAATAAGTACACTTAAGTATCGCTTTGCCATTAAGTTGATAAGTATGATAGGTGCTTTGTAGTTGGTTTACAATTTGCAAATTACGAACACCACACTCTTCTTCCACCTCCCTAATTGCACACTCTTGGATATTCTCACCAGCTTCTATTTTTCCCTTAGGAAGATCCCACTTGCTGTTTCTAAAAATCATAAGTATTTGATTTTTATTGTTATAGACCAATCCTCCTGAAGCTTCAATAAAGGTGTGTTCCGCACAAAAATCATCCCAATTATCTGTGATGATTTTGCACTCATTATTTATGTAAACTTTATACTTTTGCATATATGATACATGATATTAATATCGCAAACCAAGTTGCTAAATCTTTATTACAAATAAACGCAATTATTTTACAACCTAACACCCCTTTCAAATGGGCCGCTGGATGGAACTCTCCTATATATTGTGATAATCGTAAAATATTATCATACCCTAAAATAAGAAGTTACATCAAGAAAGGACTTGCTGATGTTATAAGAAATCATTACAATAGCACTGATGTGATTGCTGGGGTTGCCACTGCTGGGATCCCACATGGATCTCTGGTTGCAGAAGAACTAGGATTGCCTTTTATATATGTTCGCGCAAAAGCAAAAGAACACGGAAAACAAAACCAAATTGAAGGCTATTTTAAAGAAGGACAATCTGTAATATTAGTTGAGGACCTAATAAGTAGCGGCAAAAGCAGCCTGGAAGCTGCAGCAACTTTAAAAGAAGCTGGAATGAACGTTAAAGGGATAATCTCAATATTTACTTATAATTTTAACACGGCATCTGAGAACTTTAAAAACGAAAATTGCGAATATGTATCTTTATGTGATTACAACACATTATTACCACAAGCAATTGAACAGAAATACATTAAAGAAGAAGATCTCTCAATCCTAAAAGAATGGAGAGAAAACCCTTCTACCTGGAAAAAATAAAAATATGGCTACATTTAAATCACCTGAGGTAATAGTAAACAAAAGCGCAGAAGAGCTTTTCAACAAGATTGGAGACCTAAACAACTTGAAAGACATCATGCCCTCAGATATTAAAGATTTTAAAAGCACCAAGACAACTTGTTCTTTTAAAATGAGCGGCATGCCAGAATTAGCATTAAAAATATCAGAAAGAACGGAATTCTCTAGGATATCTCTAACAGCTACAGAGAGCCAAGTTGCTTTTTCATTAGATTGCTTTATAACTGATAAAGGAGAGCAATGCCAAGCAAGGCTAGAAGTTAATGCTGAATTAAACATGATGATGAGTATGATGGTAGAAAAACCACTCACACAATTTTTAGATGTATTAGCAAGTAAAATGCAAAATCTCTAAAAAAGCATTTTAACTTCTTTGATATCAAATTCTCTGATTTTACCTTCTGCTTCAACTACTAGTAAACCCCTGTTATTAACACCTCGGATTATTCCATTGAATTTATGCTGAGCATCTTCAAAAGATGAAATCTTATCTTTCTGAAATAGCACTGTATTAAACTCGGCTTCCATATCTAATCCTGATCGATAAGTTTTGATTCTATTTTGGATACTAATCAGTAACATTTCTTGAATCTCTTCTATAGCATAATCATTTCCTAATTCTAGTTTTAATGATGTCGCTCTAGGCTCATAATCATCGAATGAAGACTGGTTGATATTTAACCCAACACCAATCACTGAGTGAGTAATTACACCCTTAGAAATCACATTCTGTATTAAAATTCCAGCTACTTTCTTTCTTCTAACTAAGATGTCGTTTGGCCATTTGATTTTAGACTTAAGACCTAAGAGAAGTAAACAATCTATTATTGCAAGAGAAGCAATCTTACTTATATCAAATTGCTTTCCAATTAATATATTTGGCTCAACTACCACTGAGGCAAGAAGATTTCTTCCTCTTTCACTGAACCAACTCTCCCCTCTTTGCCCTTTACCTTTAGTTTGGAAATCTGAAACAACAACTAAACCCTCATTAAACACATCACTTGCTTTCAAAGCGAGTGCATGATTATTTGTAGAATCTACATCATTAATTTTAATAATATTATACTTGAACAAATGAGAAATACTTAATCAGATTTTATTGGCATAAAAAATGTATTTTTGCAATCGCAAATTTAAAAATATATATGGCTAAGAAACTTGACAAGACAAATATTCTATTAAAACATATTATAAATGTTATTCAGGATGCAAAAGGTCAAGAAATCATTTCATTAGATTTAAGAAAGATTGATTCCGCTATTTGCAAGTATTTTATAATCTGCACAGGAACATCAAGTACACATGTCAATTCAATTGAGAGTAAAATTAAAAAGATAATATCTCAAGATTTAAATGAAAAGCCATGGCACACTGAAGGGAATAATGTTGGAGAATGGGTACTAATGGATTATTACGACATTATTGTACATGTTTTTCAGGAGCAAACAAGAAAATTCTACAACATCGAAGATTTTTGGGGAGACGCAAAGTATAAAAGTTATAAAGAGAAAGAATAAAGAATATGAGCAAAAAGAAAAAATCAAATTTTCCGGGAGAAATGAAAGGATTCAAATTTAAGATTTACTGGATATACATCATAATCTTTTTATTCTTTATTGGTTTGAACTTTATGGGTACTGAAGTGACAAAACCAACAGATTGGCAAAGATTCAACCGAGATATGCTACAACAGCAGAAGGTTGAAAAAGTGATAATTGTAAATAAAGAGAAAGCATATATCTATATTAAGAAAAACTTCCTGTCAGAAGAGCAATTCAGAGATGTAAGCAAGAAAGTATTCGGAAACACTCCTAATCTAGGACCTCACTTTTATTTTGAGATTGGATCTGTCGAAACCTTTGCAAATGATTTAAAAGAAGCTCAATTGTCATTTAATAATGAAGATAAGATATCACCTCTCTATGAAACACGTAATAACGTATTTGGCGATATATTAGGCTGGATTTTACCTCTCGCTTTCTTTATTCTTATTTGGATCTTTATAATGAGAAAGATGAGTGGAGGCAGTGGTCCTGGAGGTCAAATCTTCAATATTGGAAAAACACAAGGAAAGTTAATTAATAAGGAAGATGTACAGGTTAATTTTAAAGATGTAGCAGGATTAGAAGAAGCCAAGGAGGAGATTACTGAAATTGTAGACTTCCTAAAAGCTCCTGCCAAATATACAAAGCTAGGAGGTAAGATACCAAGAGGCGCTATGCTTGTAGGCCCCCCTGGAACAGGTAAAACATTACTTGCAAAAGCTGTGGCTGGCGAGGCAAGAGTACCATTTTTCTCATTATCTGGCTCCGATTTTGTGGAAATGTTTGTAGGGGTCGGGGCAAGTCGTGTTCGTGATCTATTTAAACAAGCTAAAGAAAAGGCGCCTGCAATTATATTTATTGATGAAATTGATGCAATTGGTCGAGCTAGAGGTAAAAATGCTATGACAGGCAGTAATGACGAGAGAGAAAACACTTTAAATCAGTTACTAACTGAGATGGATGGTTTTGGGACAAATTCTGGAGTAATTGTAATGGCTGCTACAAATAGAGCTGATGTATTAGATAAAGCACTTACTAGAGCTGGAAGATTTGACAGACAGATATTTGTTGACTTACCAGATTTACTGGAAAGGAAAGAAATATTTGAAGTTCACTTAAAACCTATCAAATTAGCAAAAAATATAGATATTAACTTCTTAGCAAGACAAACTCCTGGTTTTAGCGGTGCAGACATTGCGAATGTTTGCAATGAAGCTGCATTAATTGCCGCTAGAAAGTCAAAAAAACAGGTTGAAAAACAAGATTTTCTTGATGCAGTGGATAGAATTATTGGAGGACTTGAGAAAAAATCAAAAATTATATCTCCTAATGAGAAAAAAACGATTGCATACCATGAAGCAGGACATGCAACAGTAAGTTGGATGTTAGAATACGCTTCTCCATTAGTTAAAGTAACTATTGTTCCACGAGGAAAATCACTAGGAGCAGCCTGGTACTTGCCCGAAGAAAGACAACTAACAACTACTGAACAAATGCTGGATGAAATTTGTGCTGCAATGGGAGGAAGAGCCGCTGAAGAAATTTTCTTTGGGAAAATATCAACAGGAGCTTTGTCTGACCTAGAGAAAGTAACTAAAATGGCTTATGCAATGGTCAGTATGTATGGCTTAAGTAAAGAGGTTGGGAATATCTCTTACTACGATTCATCAGGACAACAAACAGGCTTCACAAAACCTTACTCTGAAGATAGAGCCCAATTGATTGACAAAGAAGTAAGCAAAATACTTGACCAACAATATCAAAGAGCGAAAGATGTATTAATTGCGAATAAAGAGAAAGTTGAGCAACTAGGCTCTGACTTACTAGTAAATGAGGTTATCTTTAAAGTTGATCTTGAAACTATATTTGGAGTTAGGAAATGGAAATCTTATGAGGAAGAACAACTCCTGAAATTGGACAAAGAGAACGCTAAGAAATCTTCCAAATCAAAGAAGGATGGTAAAAATTCTTAGCACTGAGAATCCTAATAAAGCGGAAATAACTAGACAAATGCTAGAAGAAAACAATATTAATGTTGTCCTGCTTAACAAACAAGATTCTTCCTATTTAATGTTTGGCTCTATTGAACTATATGTGCATGAAGAACAAGTAGAAGAAGCAATGAATTTGCTTAAACACTCAGAAAATGAACGAGAACCTTAAAAGAGCGATATCGGGCATAATATATATAGCAGTTATGTGGACTTGCACTTCTTATTCTGAGACTACCTTTAGTCTGCTTTTTGCGATATTGGGAATTATTTCTATCTATGAGATGTGGAAACTCAGAAAAGGAAAAAGCAAGTTTCTTGCTCTCCTTTATATACTATTACCTTTCTTCCTAATCCAACTCTTTGGGATGAAAGATAGTAATTATCCAAATACTGCTTTTGATCCATCTCTTATCCTATTAATACTTGTGCTTACTTGGACATTTGACACATTTGCTTATTTATTTGGAGTAACATTCGGTAAACATAAAATAATGCCCTCAATCTCTCCTAAGAAATCATGGGAAGGGTTTGCTGGCGGTTTTATCTTTACAATAATTACAGCTTATATCATCTCAGAATATCTTTCAACACTTAATCTAGGAATTATAATTATTACCAGTCTTTTATTACCTTTTACAGCAACTTTAGGTGATTTTATAGCCTCATTTTACAAAAGACAAGCAGGTGTAAAAGATTCAGGAAATCTTATTCCAGGGCATGGAGGGATTTTAGACAGAATGGATGCATTTATGATAACAATACCAATGATTTATATACTAACCAAAATATTCTAAATGAAGCTGCACAAAGAGGGAGCTAAATCCTTAGTCAATGAAATAATCATTCTTATAGTAATAGCCTATTTCTATTATACGTCAGAAAATCAAGTTGTTGAAATATTATTTGCAATAATGTTATTCATATTTATCTGCACTCTTTATTTTTTTAGAATACCAAAAAGAGATTTTGAGAGGAAGAGTGATGTCATATATGCTCCTTGTGACGGGAAAGTAGTGGTAATTGAAGAAACTAGAGAGTCCGAATTTTACAACGATAATAGAATTCAAGTTTCTGTATTTATGTCCCCGCTTAATATTCATAATAACCTCTACCCTATCTCTGGAATAGTTACTTACACAAAATATCATCCAGGAAAATTTATAGCCGCTTGGAAACCAAAGGCATCAACTGACAACGAAAGAAGTTCAATTGTTATCAAAAATAATAAAATCTCAGTACTATGTAGGCAGATCGCTGGCGCTGTCGCCAGAAGAATTGTCACATACTCTAAGGTAGAGGAAAAAGTAAATTCAGGTGATGAGATTGGATTTATCAAGTTTGGATCAAGGGTAGATATATTCCTTCCAATAGGAACTCAGATTGAAGTGAAGATTGGAGAAAAGGTATCTGGAGGGCAAAGTATAATAGCAAAATACTAACTAATTGAAAATCTTTTATATATTTGTTCCATTAATATTAAACAAAAAAAAATGAAAAAAATATCGATTCTATTATTAGCTGTATTTTATATAGGTATTGCTAATTTAAGTGCCCAGGATGCAACTACTGAAGCTGCAACTACTACTGAAGCTGTAACTGCTAGTGAAGAAACAAAAGAAGAATGTGGATTTACAAAAAATGATGAAGGACAGCTTGTATGTGTAAAAACAGGAAAAGTATGTAATTCTACATGCCCAAAGAAAGCAAGTAAGACGTGCTGCAAAGGCAAGAAAGCTATGGAAGGTTCTTTTAACTTCAATAAATCTAACAACTATAGTGGAAAATCTTCATGCAGTAAAAGCGCAAAAAAGGCTTGTTGCAAGAAGAAAGCAAAAAAAGCAGAAGATACAGAAGCAGCACCTACTGAAGAGGCTTCTAGTGAAGAATAATTGATTTTTTTATCCTAATGAAGCCACACTATGTGTGGCTTTTTTTATACCAAAACTTATGGAATTCACCCCTGAAGAAATAAATAATTATTCGTTAACACATACTGAAGAGGAGCCCAAATTATTAGCTGAATTAAATCGAGAAACATGGGCTAATGTGATGACACCTAGAATGCTGTCTGGACATTTACAGGGACGTATCCTGTCAATGTTTAGCAAGATGATAAATCCTAAAAATATCATTGAAATCGGAACCTACACAGGATACAGTGCGCTTTGCATGGCTGAAGGATTAAAAAATGATGGAGAGCTACACACATTAGATATCAATGAAGAATACACCTCGATTGCCAAGAGGTATTTTGATCGTTCTAAATATGCCAAGAATATAAAGCAACATATTGGTCATGCTTTAAATATTATTCCAACATTAGAATGTAATTTCCAACTTGCTTTCATTGATGCCGATAAAGAAAACTACTCCGCTTACCTGGATCTAATTGCAGACAAGATAGATTTATACGGATATATTATTGCTGACAATGTACTATGGAGTGGGAAAGTAACACAAAAGGAGAAAGATAAAGAAACGGAGGCATTAGATGTATACAACAAGAAGGTATTATCTGATGTGAGATTTGAAACAATATTGCTGCCTGTGAGAGACGGATTAATGGTAAGTAGAAAAATTAAATGACAATTACTAGATAAAGTATTAAAACATTATTTTTGCACAAAAATAAAATGCACAAAATGTTTAATGATCTCCAGGCTGCTTTTGAGGATAAATCTGACAGCGATTTAAACAGAGCCTACCTCCTATTTAAGACCATCAGCAACCCACTAATCTCAAAAATGATTACTGCTCTTGTAAAGACTGCTATATGGCTACGCCTACCTATAGAAAGTATCATAAGAGCTACCGTATACAAACATTTCTGTGGAGGGACAACAATCAAAGATAGCGAGGAAACTATTGAGAAATTATGGGGCTTTAAAATAGGTACAATACTTGATTTTTCAGCTGAAGGGAAAGAATCTAAGGCAGATTTTGATAGAGCTATGCAAGAAACAATTGAATCTTTACAAAAAGCAAAAACAACAGATAATATCCCTTTCTCTGTTTTTAAACCAACCGGTTTAGCTAGATTTAATCTGCTTGAGAAGATGAGCTCCAATAAAAAACTATCTAGAGAAGAAGAAAAAGAAAAAGTTGATTTTGAATCAAGAGTAGAGAAGATATGCAAAGTCTCAAGTGAAAACAAGGTGCCTGTATTTATAGATGCAGAGGAAAGCTGGATACAAGATGCAATTGACAATATTGCTATCAGAATGATGGAAAAATTCAATAAAAAGCATGCATGGATATTTAACACCTTGCAACTTTATAGAAAAAACAGAGTCTTATATCTAGAAGAATTATTAGCTAATGCAAGAAAGAAAGATTTCTTTATTGGTCTTAAATTAGTAAGAGGAGCATATTATGAGCAAGAAATAGAAAGAGCGGAAAACATAGGTTATCCTTGTCCGGTTCATAAAACAAAAGAAGATACTGATAAAGATTATAATAAAGCGCTAAAGATATGTATTAGAAACATAGATGTTATTTCTATTTGTGCTGGGACTCACAATGAAGAAAGTTCAGCTTTATTAATTAATCTTCTAAAAGAACAAAACATCTCAAAAGATGACAAAAGAGTCTATTTCTCCCAATTACTAGGGATGAGTGATCATATTTCTTACAATGCCGCAAAGAAAGGGTTTAATGTAGCAAAATATGTTCCTTATGGGCCAGTGAAAGATGTATTGCCATACTTAATTAGAAGAGCCGAAGAGAACACCTCAATCGCAGGCCAAATGGGAAGAGAACTTAGCAATATCATAGCAGAAAAAAAACGAAGAAGAAAGTCTTAAAATTTACACACCTCTTCCTCATTATTATTGGTAAAAGAAAGCACCTTTACACTCTTATTGTTATAATAACACAACTCAAACTCTACTAACAACTTATTGCCATTAACTATATTCTCTATCACAAAATGTTGGCATGGCTCCCCATCCTCATCTGACAAATCAAAATTAACCTCACCTCCATCTAATACTGAAAGCAAATCATCTTTTGTTATATTATAATACACCAATTGACATTCTGACTTAGCAGTGAAAGTAGTGCTATCGTTAATTAAATGCGAAATCACTCTTTTGTCAACATTAAAATAATCAACATAAGCATAGAAAGTGTCTTTCAACCTATTTTGAGGTCCTAATGACAGAAAAAAGATGCTAATTAAAGCACCAAAGCCAAATAATAATAATCTTCTCCCCATACCCTATCTAGTAGACATAATTAAATCCAGATCTTTAAATGGTAATTTAAAGTTCCTACTTAACATCTGGTTTGTAACATGGCCTTCAAAAACATAGACTCCATTTCTTAAGCATTCGTGCTGTCTTATAGTATTCTCAACCCCACCCTCTTCTGCAATACTTAACAAGACAGGAGTTAATATATTACTTATAGCTATTGAAGCGGTTCTTGAGACTCTAGAGGCAATATTTGGCACACAATAATGTACAACATCATGTTTAATGAAAGTTGGTTTCTTATGGGTTGTAATCTCAGAAGTCTCAAAAGTCCCTCCTTGATCAATGCTTACATCAATAACTACTGCTCCTTTTTTCATTTCCATTACCATATCCTCACTTACAACACAAGGGACTTTACCATTTCCTACTTGAAGAGCTGAAATGACAACATCAGCTCGTTTTAATGATTTCATTAAAACCTTAGGTTGAAACCAAGAAGTACTAACTCTCTGATTAATATTATCTTGTAATCTTCTCAGTTTTGATACTGAATTATCAAATACGATTACAGTAGCACCTAAACCTAAAGCTGTTCTACATGCATACTCTCCTACAGTACCAGCTCCAATAATCACAACATTAGTCGGTATTAGACCAGAAATACCTCCAAGCATCAAACCCTTACCATCGTTAATATTAGATAAATACTCGCCTGCAATTAATAATGATGTATTCCCAGCTATCTCACTCATACTCCTTACAATTGGCAGCTTACCTTGATTATCTTTAATAAATTCAAATCCAAAGGCAGATACTTCTTTCTTAATTAGTGTTTTGAAATAACTCTTAGATTGAGTGCTCATCTGTAAAGCAGAAATTAAAACCTGACCACTTTGCATCATATTTAATTCTGAATTGGTAGGAGGCTCGATTTTTAATATAAAATCTGCTTTAAAAACTTCTTCTTTTGAATATGCTATATTAGCTCCTTTATCTGAATATTGTTTATCAGTAAAACTTGAAGCGACACCTGCCCCTTTTTCAATAATTACACTATGCCCATTCGCAACTAATAAAGCGACAGATTCAGGCGTCAGGCTTACCCTATTCTCTTGAAAAGAAGATTCTTTAGGAATTCCAATTTGGAGTTGTTTAAAATTTGGCTTTACTTCAAGCATTTCCTCTTTTGGCATCAGTCCAAGAGAGGTGATTATCTTTTCTTTTTCCATAATTAAATAATTATCTCAATATTTCGTTTTTCACCTTCTAATTGCATATTAATTTTAACCATATCATCCTCAATTAAATTGGGAATCTTTTCAGGCCATTCAACAAAACAGTAATGGTCCCCATAGAAATACTCCTCATAACCCATATCATAGGCCTCCTGCTCATTTTTCAATCTATAAAAATCAAAATGATATATCTTGCCATTACTTATACTAACATATTCATTGACAATAGAAAATGTTGGACTACTTACAATATCATTTATACCCAATTGCAAAGATAACTCTTTTATTAAAGTAGTTTTTCCTACGCCCATACCAGCATAAAAAAGAAATTTCTTATGAGGATATGTGTATTCTAAAATTTTCCTAGCTATATCAGATAAATTCTCTAAATCATGAGAAACAATTAATATACTCATTATTTTGTTGTTAATGTAATAATGGGAATAAGCATTTCCTCCATAGATACCCCTCCGTGCTGATAGGTATTCCTATATAAATTTACAAACTGATTGTAATTATTCTGATAAACAAAATACATGTCCTCTCTTGCAAAAATATATTTACTGCTTACATTCTGAATGGGAAGATAATACTCTAAAGGATTATCCATAACAAAGACATCATTTTTCTGATAATTTAGATTTCTACCCTGCTTATATCTTAAATTAGCATTTACATCTCTCTCTCCAATAGTACGGGAAGGCCTATTGACATTGATTGTGCCGTGATCTGTTGTGATTACAACATTGGCATCCTGTTTTGCTATTTTTGTCATAATATCTTTTAGAGGGGAATGAGAAAACCATGATGCAGTTAATGATCGGTAAGCAGCATCATCATCAGCTAATTCTTTGATGACTTTCATGTCAGTTCTTGCATGTGAAAGCATATCCACAAAATTATAAACAATTACATTCAACACATTGGTTCTCATATTAGGTATCTTGCTAATTGCTTTGCGACCAGCATTAAGATTAGTAATCTTTGTATAAGTAGTCTTAGCACTTCCCTTGCCAAGCATTTGAAGATTGTCTAACAAAAACTCCTCTTCATACATATTCTTACCGCCTTCATCTTGATCATTTTTCCACATCTTAGGATGTCTTCTTTCTATTTCCGATGGAAGTAAGCCAGCAAAAATTGCATTACGAGAATATTGTGTAGAAGTAGGAAGAATACTAGTGTACATCTCATCAGATTTAACAATAAAATCCTCTAAAACAGACGGCTCAATTATCTTCCATTGATCATATCTTAAATTGTCAATCACAATCATATAAGTAGGCTTTTCTTCAGTCATAAGTGGAGCCACTTTTTTTCTAATTATATTATGAGACATCAATGGCGCATCTTCTCCATTGATCCAATCTTTATAATTGTTTCTGACAAACTTGAAGAATTGCGCATTTGCTTCTGATTTTTGCATTTCTAATATCTGTTCTACACTATTATCTCCTGATTTCTCAAGCTCTAACTCCCAATAAGTTAATTTTCTAAAGATATCATACCACTGGTCTTTATCAAGCTGTGATGATAACCTCATACTAATATTCCGAAATTCTTGCTGATAATTACTAGTTGTCTTTTCTTCAACTAATCTGCCTGAATCAATATTCTTCTTTATCGCTAGCAAAATCTGATTTGGATTAACAGGTTTGATTAGGTAATCTGCAATTTTTGATCCAATAGCTTCCTCCATAATACTCTCTTCCTCGCTTTTTGTAATCATTATTACAGGAGTATTTGGATACTTTTCCTTAATAATCGTAAGTGTCTCTAAGCCTGTCAAACCTGGCATGTTCTCGTCCAAGAAGATTAAATTAAATTTGTTGCTTTCAAGGATGTCTAGTGCCTCATTACCGCTCTTTGCTGGCGTAAGACTATAGCCTTTTGTTTCTAAATAAATAATATGTGGCTTCAATAAATCTATCTCATCATCTGCCCAAAGAATCTTTATCATATTTTATTGTTTAAAGTTATACAAAAATGAAAACAAAATCCGTTATTTGCCCTATGATTTCATGCAAAAAAGATAAAATTATTAACGACCCAATATACGGATTTATTACCCTGGAGGGAGGAATAATAACTAATTTAATTAATCACCCCTATTTCCAGAGAATGAGAAGGATATCACAATTGGGCCTATCTTATCTAGTATACCCTGGCGCTAACCATAGTCGTTTCCATCATGCTCTTGGCTGTATGCACCTTGTTACAAAAGCTGTCCACCAAATTAGGAAGAAAGGACACTCGATCTCAGAAAAAGAAGCTGAGGCCTTAAAAATCGCAATTCTTTTGCATGATATTGGTCACGGACCATTTTCTCACGCTCTAGAAGATTCAATTGCAATAGGCCTGTCTCATGAAGATCTATCCATATTGTTCATGAAGGAACTCAATAAAGAATTTAATGGAAAATTATCTCAAGCAATAGAAATATTCAACAACACACATCATAAGAAATTCTTACACCAACTTGTTTCTTCTCAGCTAGATATGGACAGATTAGACTACTTAAAAAGAGACAGCTTCTTTTCAGGTGTTGCTGAAGGAAATATTGGTACCGAAAGAATAATAAACATGTTAGATGTTATAAATGACGAATTAGTGGTTGAAGAGAAAGGAATCTATTCTATAGAAAAATTCTTGATCGCAAGAAGGCTAATGTATTGGCAAGTCTACTTACATAAAACAGTAGTATCTGCCGAAAACATGCTTATAAAAATACTAAAAAGAGCAAAATCTCTAATTACAAATGATGTCAATATCTTCACTACCCCATCGCTTAAAATCTTTCTTAGAAATAATTTCACCAAAGAAGATTTTGAAAAAGACCCAAAGCTACTTGCTAATTTCTCAGAATTAGATGATTTTGATATTTATACTTGCCTAAAATATTGGAAAGATTGTGATGACTTTGTCTTATCAAGTCTTTCTAGAAGAATTATAAATCGAGAAATACTTAAAATAAAAATAGTAAAAGAACCTATACAAGAACAAGAAAAAGACTATCTAATAGATTTATTCTGCAAAAAGCATAATTGTTCAAAAGAAGAAGCCGGATTCTTTGTTTTCTCCTATAAAGTAAGCAATAACACGTATAATATTGAAAAATCAAACATCAATATATTAATGAAAAATGGGGATGTAATTGATATCGCCACAGCTTCAGATCAATTTAATATCGAATTCTTAAATAAAACCGTTAATAAATATTTTTTATGTTATCCTCAAGACTAAAATATAAACCTATAGCAACAAATTAAATTTCTTAAATTTGCAGCATGAACTTTACAGCACAAGAAGTAGCAAATATTATAGGTGGCACTATTGAAGGTGACCCTCATGCAAAGGTTAACTCTGTGGCTAAAATCGAGGATGGTTGCATTGGGAATCTTTGTTTTCTAGCAAATGAAAAATATAAGAACCATATTTACACAACTGATGCTTCTGTGATAATTGTAGATAACTCATTTAATCTTAGTAAAAAAATTAAGGCTACACTCATTAAGGTAGATGATGCATACTCATCTTTTAGTCAACTACTTGAAGTCTATAATAGAATGAAATTCAATAAGAGTGGTCTTTCAGACAAAGCTGACATTTCTAACAAGACAACCATCGGAGATGATGTATATATAGGCCCCTTCACATCAATCTGCGAGGGCGTAAGAGTTGGCAACAATGTAAAAATACACCCAAACTGCTATATTGGAGAGAATGTTATCATTGGAGATAACACAATTATCTTCCCAAATGTTTCTATCTATCATGATTGTAATATTGGCAAAAATAACATCATCCATTCAGGTGCAACAATTGGAGCAGATGGATTCGGATTCGCCCCAAATAAAGAAAATAAGTACAAAAAAATAAGCCAGATTGGCAATGTAGAAATTGCAGATGAAGTAGAGATTGGCACAAATACCACTATTGACAGAGCTACTATGGGCTCAACTAAGATTGGAAAAGGGGTGAAATTAGATAACCTAATACAGATTGGTCACAATGTTGAGCTTGGGGAAAACACTGTAATTGCCGCGCAAGCTGCTATCGCTGGCTCCTCAAAAATTGGTAAAAACTGTATGATTGGGGGACAAACTGCCATATCAGGACATCTTACAATTGCTGATAAAGTAAAAATAGCAGGACAGAGTGGTATTGCATCAAGCATTACAAAGAGAGGTGCTATCTTACAAGGGCCTATGGCCTTTGACATAAAAGAATTCCAGAGATCTTATATCATATTTAAGAAGCTTCCTGAAATGTACAGGACGCTAACCTCAATTAAAAAACGATTTTGATGTCTGAGATGCAGAAAACCATAGGAAAAAGCATTAGTTTCTCAGGAGCAGGGATACATACTGGCGTTGCAACTAAGATGACCCTTAAGCCTGCAGAAGAAAATACTGGAATAAGATTTATCCGAGTTGATCTAGATAACCATCCGGAAATTAAAGCAGATGTTACTAATGTTTTCGCTACCGAAAGGAGCACTTCTTTACGGAAAGGCGATGCTAAAATCCATACAGTTGAGCATATTCTTGCTGCAATTACTGGAGCTAAAATAGACAACATTATTATTGAAGTAGACAATGTCGAAATACCTATACTAGATGGAAGTGCAAAAAGATTCTCAGAAAAAATAGAAGAAGCTGGCCTTATTACCCAAAATGCTAAGAGAGAGTATTTTGAAATTAAGAGACCAATTATTTTCACAGATGAAGAAACTGGCTCAAAATTAGCCGCTACTCCTTCAGATTATTATGAGATTGATGTGGAGATTAATTACAACTCTAGAATCTTAGGCATTCAACATGCAACTTTAAATACTGTATCTGATTTCAAAACAGAGATTGCATCAAGTAGAACTTTCTGCTTCTTACACGAATTAGAGGAGCTTATAGACAATAACTTAGTTAAAGGTGGAGATATTAATAATGCTATTGTTATAGTGGAGAATAAGCTCTCTAATAAAAAACTGATAGAACTAAAAAAAGTATTTAATAACCCTAAGATTAAGGTTAGCAAGAGCGGCTATCTTAACAATCTAACTTTAAGGCATAAAAACGAAGCTGCAAGACATAAACTGCTAGATATAGTTGGGGACTTATCATTAGTCGGAAGACCAATAAAAGGAAAAATAACCGCATTAAAACCAGGGCATAAAAACAATACTAAATTTGCAAAGAAATTAAAAGAAATTATGATGCAACAAGTAAGTGAAACGGTGCCAGAAATTAATTTCAAAGAGGCTCCACTGTATAACAAAGAGAGAATCAAAAAGATTTTACCTCATAGAGACCCTTTTCTGTTTATTGATGAGATAAGAGAAATTGGAGAGGATTTTATTATAGGAGTTAAATTTGTAAGGGCTGATGAGGAGTATTTTAAAGGTCATTTCCCCGATGAACCAGTTATGCCAGGAGTACTACAATTAGAGACCATGGCTCAAACAGGAGGTGTTCTAATCTTAAGCACTGTCCCAAACCCTGAAGACTATCTAACCTTCTTTATGAAGATTGAAGATGCTAGATTCAAACAAAAAGTAGTACCTGGGGATACTATTATCTTTAGATTAAATCTTATCTCTCCAATCAGAAGAGGCCTCTGCCACATGCGTGGTGTAGGTTTTGTGAACGGAAAAATTGTTGTGGAAGCTAACCTGCTTGCAAAAATTGCACCTAAAAAATAAATTATGCATCAACCTCTAGCATACATACATTCTGATTCAAATATCGCAAGAAACGTAGTGATTGATCCCTTTGTCACCATTGAAAAGAATGTGACAATTGGAGAAGGGACATGGATAGGAAGTAATGTTACTATTATGGAAGGAGCTCGTATTGGGAAGAACTGTAAGATTTTTCCTGGGGCTGTAATCTCTGCCATCCCCCAAGATTTGAAATTTCAGGGCGAAGCATCTTTGAGTATTATTGGTGATAATTGTACAATTAGAGAATGTGCAACTATTAATAGAGGAACCTCAGCAAGTGGAACAACAGTTGTTGGGGAAAGCTGTCTAATAATGGCATATGCACATATTGCCCATGACTGTGTTATTGGCAATAATTGTATTATAGTTAATAGTGTTGCTCTTGGAGGGCATGTTACTATTGGAGATTTTGCAATCATTGGTGGATTATCAGCAATACATCAATTTGCTAGTGTTGGTAAACATGCCATGGTATCTGGAGGCTCGTTAGTTAGAAAAGATGTCCCCCCTTATGTGAAGGCGGCTCGTGAACCATTATCCTTTGTTGGAATTAACTCGATAGGATTAAGAAGAAGAGGGTTCTCGGATGAAAAAATAAAAGAAATACAAGACATATTTAGAATCTTATATCAAAAAAACAACAACAATACACAAGCAATATTAAAAATAGAAACTGAGATCGATGCTTCACCAGAAAGAGATGAGATCATCTCATTCATACAAAACTCTGGCAGAGGAATCATGAAAGGTTTTAATCAAAAATAGGATCATGGCTACAACATCAGACTTTAGAAACGGACTTTGTTTTAATCATAATGGAGAACCTTGGAAGATCGAATCATTCTTACATGTTAAACCAGGGAAAGGACCGGCATTTGTAAGAACAAAGATTAGAAATCTCAATACTGGAAGACTCCTAGAAAATACTTTTACATCAGGAGTTAAGATTGATGTAATTAGAGTAGAAAATAGAAAATATCAATTCTTGTATGCTGAAGGAAATGATTATCATCTAATGAACAATGATGATTACGAACAGATCATGATACAAAAAGATTTTATTGACCATGTTGAATTCTTAAAAGAAGGAGAAAATGTTGAAGTGTTATTTCATGCTGATCAAGGGATGCCTTTATCAGCACAAGTTCCTTCACATGTTGTATTAGAAATAACATTCACAGAGCCAGGTGTAAAAGGCAACACTGCAACTAATGCCACAAAACCTGCTACTACTGAGAGTGGGGCAACAATAAATGTGCCTTTATTTATTAATGCAGGAGATAAAATTAAGATTGACACTATAACAAAATCTTATATAGAAAGAATCAAATAATAATGAAGAAACACAATTTTTCAGCTGGACCATGTATCCTGCCTCAAGAAGTTCTACAACAAGCATCTCAAGCAATACTTGATTTCAATAATGACAATCTATCTTTAATCGAAATATCACATAGAAGCCAACCATTTATTGATGTTATGGATAAAGCAAGGAGTCTAGTAAAAGAACTACTAGAAATCCCAGAAGGATACTCTATATTATTCTTGCAAGGTGGGGCTAGTTTAGAATTTTTAATGGCACCTCTCAATCTTATGCAGGATGAAGGGAAGGCCGCCTATACTAATACAGGTGCTTGGGCAAAGAAAGCAATTACAGAAGCAAATAATATAGGGGAAGTTATAGTAGTTGGTGACTCTTCAGACAAAAACTATAATTATATTCCTAAAGGATATCAGATTCCTAGTGATGTTGACTACTTCCATTGCACATCAAACAATACTATATATGGAACACAAATGAAAGAATTCCCATCATGCCCTACACTTATGGTTTGTGATATGAGCTCAGACATATTTAGCAGAAAAATCAATGTGAATAATTTTGATTTAATCTATGCAGGAGCACAGAAGAATATGGGCCCTGCAGGAACAACATTAGTAATTGTGAAAGATAAAATACTAGGAAAAACGGAAAGGAAGATCCCAACCATGTTAGATTACAAGACACACATTAAGAAAGATAGTATGTTCAATACCCCACCGGTTTTTCCAATTTATGTTTCTATGCTCAACCTGCAATGGTTAAAAGATATAGGAGGAATTGAAACAATCGAAAAAATAAATCAAGAAAAGGCTAAGATATTATATGCAGAAATTGACAGAAACCCTCTTTTTACAGGAACAGCTAATAAAGAAGATCGCTCTAATATGAATATTTGCTTCTTACTAAAAGATGCCAGTAAGGAAGATCTATTTAACCAACTATGTGAGAATGCAGGAATTAATGGAATAAAAGGCCATAGATCAGTTGGTGGATATAGAGCATCGATTTATAATGCAATGCCAATTGATAGCATAAAGGTATTAATAGATACAATGAAAAAAATAAAATAACAACAGGATGATTAAGATATTAGCAAATGATGGAATATCACAAGCAGGGATTGACGCATTAATGTCAAAAGGATTTACTATTATAACAGAACATGTTGCACAAACTGATCTAATAGAGAACATAAATAAAGAAAAATATGAAGTTCTTTTAGTAAGAAGTGCCACTACTGTAAGGAAAGATCTGATTGATGCATGCCCGGATTTAAAGATTATTGGGAGAGGCGGTGTAGGAATGGACAATATTGATGTTGATTATGCGCGCAAAAAAGGAATCAAGGTGATTAATACACCAGCCGCTTCATCAGCCTCAGTGGCTGAACTAGTTCTAGCACATTTATTTGGAATGGCACGCTTCCTATTTGACAGTAACCGAAAAATGCCCCTCACAGGAGATTCCGATTTCAAAGGACTCAAAAAGTCTTATGCAAATGGGAAAGAATTATCAGGAAAAACACTTGGAATAATTGGTTTTGGTAGAATAGGGCAAGAAGTGGCGAAGAAGGCTATTGGGATTGGAATGAATGTCATGGCACATGATAAATTTATTGAAGAAGCCAATATTACGTTAGATTTCTTTAATGGAGATAAAAAATCCTTCACTGTTGAAACTGACAGCCTAAATGATGTACTTGCAAAATCTGATTTCATCACTCTACATGTCCCTAGGATAGGAGATAAAGCAGTTATTGGTGCAGAACAAATTGGAATGATGAAAAAAGGAGCAGGAATTATAAATGCTGCTAGAGGTGGTGTGATTGATGAAACCGCACTAATGTTTGCACTAGACAAGCATAAATTAGCATATGCAGGATTAGATGTTTTTGATAATGAACCAAACCCCAGTATACATATTTGTATGCATAATGCTATATCACTTAGCCCCCATATTGGAGGCGCTACACTTGAGGCACAACAAAGAATTGGAGTAGAACTTGCAGATCAAATCACTGAATATTTTGAAAAATAATTATGGTGAAAGTTCGTCCTTTTAAAGCAATCAGACCAGCAAGAGACAAGGCAAATCTAGTTGCATCGCGCTCTTACTTAACTTACTCTGAAACAACTATAAAAGAGAAATTAGATCACAACCCCTACACCTTTCTACATATTATAAACCCTGACTATAATACTAATAGAAAAGCAACTGGAATTGCTAAATTTAAACTTGTAAAAGAGAGATTTAAGCAGTTTATTCGTGAAGACATCTTAAAGAGAGATGAGATGGACTCTTTTTATATTTATCAGAAGCAAGATCAGCTTAATATCTTTACTGGAATTATTGGGGCCTCCTCAGTTGAGGATTATCTGAATAATAAAATAAGAAAACACGAACAAACTCTTACCAAAAGAGAGAACATGTTTTGTGAATATCTAGAAACAACAGGATTTAATGCGGACCCCGTATTACTAGCCCATGAACCAAACGAAGAGATAAAAAATATTCTTAATAAGTACACAAGGAATAGATCAGAATACGAATTTACGACAACAAATAAATCACTACATAAATTATGGATAGTTAATGATTTAGATGATATCGAGACTATAATAAATACTCTAGATAAAATAGAAAGAGTATACATTGCTGATGGCCATCATAGATGTGCTTCTTCAGCATTACTATCTAAACATAAAGATTCTGAATCAAGCTCTTATTTTATGAGTTATCTAATTGAAGAAAATCAATTAAATATTCTAAATTTTAATCGATTAGTTAGAAATTTAAATGGCCTAACATATAAACAGCTATTAGAAAAAATTAAGACCAACTATACTGTCTCTTATAAAAAAGGAATAGCTGCCTATTCCCCAATTCTAGAAAATGAAATTAGCATGTATCTAGACGGGAAATGGTATTCTCTGATTGCAAATGAAAAAAGATACGATTCTACAACTTCAAGTTTAGATCCATCCATCCTATCTGATAATATACTAAGACCTATATTAGAAATAGTTGATGAGAGAACCGATCACAACATCTCATTTTTAGAAGGTACAATCCCTTTGTCAACTATAAAGGACAAAGTAGATAGTGGCGAATATGCTGCTGGATTCGTTCTCAAACCTATTTCTATATCTGCAATTAAGAAAGTAGCAGATAATAATGAAATAATGCCTCCTAAAAGCACCTATGTAGAGCCAAAATTACGTTCAGGACTGACCATCTACCCTATTACATAATGAGTATTGCCAGCAATCTCAAATTAATAACAAGTAGTATTCCATCTAATGTGACTCTAGTGGCTGTTTCCAAAACAAAAACAAATGCTGATATACTTATAGCTCACAATGCAGGACAAATAATCTTTGGAGAGAATAAAGTCCAGGAATTAGAGAAAAAACAGAAGGAACTCCCATCTGACATTCAGTGGCACATGATAGGACATCTACAAACTAATAAAGTAAAATACATCGCCCCTTTTGTTAGTTTAATTCATGCAATAGATTCCATTAAATTACTTAAAGAAATTAATAAAAGAGCAAAGCAGAATAATAGAACCATTGACTGCCTTTTACAAGTACATATAGCAGAAGAAGCTACAAAGTTTGGTTTCAGAATTAATGAGATAGAGAAGGTGATAGAAAGATCAAAAGAATTTAAAAACATCAAGATTGTAGGGATTATGGCAATGGCAACATTTACAGACAATGCTAAACAGATAAACAAAGAGTTTGCAAGCATTAATGAATTATTTGAGAGTATCAGAACAAAAGATATTAATACTCTTTCCATTGGAATGAGTAACGATTATAAATTAGCCATTGATAATGGAAGCAACATGATTAGAGTAGGAAGTGCTATATTTGGAAACAGAAATTAATATGAAAAAAATAATATCAACCAAAAAAGCACCAGCAGCTATAGGACCATATAGCCAGGCAGTCTTAAGTGATAATACCCTCTACTGTTCTGGACAGATAGCAATAAACCCAGAGACAGGAGATTTGATAATAGATAACATTAGAGATGAAACAAATCAAATAATGAAAAATATAGAGGCAGTATTAAAAGCCGCTAACATGCATTTTAGTAATGTGGTTAAGTGCTCCATTTTTATGAAAAGCATGGAAGATTATTCCGAAATAAACAAAATTTATGCGAACTACTTTAAAGTAAATCCTCCTGCAAGGGAGGCGATAGAAGTATCTGGTTTGCCTAAAGATGTTAATGTTGAGATATCTGTTATCGCAATACATTAAATGAATCTAACTCAGGAGATAATAAAAGGAAATACTACTGCCCTAGGGAAAGGCATAACCTTAATTGAAAGCAGATTACCAGAAGATGAAATAAAAGCCCAGGACTTGCTTGCAAGCTGCCTACCTAAAAGCGGAAAATCTATTCGGATTGGTATAACAGGAGTTCCAGGAGTTGGAAAGAGCACCTTTATTGAAACTTTTGGTAGACTACTAACTAAACAAGGCAAGAAAGTAGCCGTACTAGCAATCGATCCTACATCAGAAAGAACACAAGGAAGTATCTTAGGAGATAAAAGTAGAATGCATCAACTCTCTGCTGATAAGAATGCATTCATAAGACCTAGTCCAAATAGTGGCACTTTAGGTGGTGTCACAGATAAGACTCGTGATAGTATTGTTCTATGTGAAGCGGCAGGATTTGAAATTATCCTGATTGAAACAGTGGGAGTTGGACAAAGTGAGACTACTGTAAAGAACTTGGTAGACTTCTTTCTATTGTTAATGCTAGCAGGTGCTGGAGATGAGTTACAAGGAATCAAAAGAGGTATTATGGAACTAGCGGATGTCCTTTTAATAACAAAAGATGATGGAGAGAATAAAAAAGATGCAAAAAATGCTGCACTAGAATATAAAAGAGCTTTACATCTTTTTCCTACTATGGAAAATGGCTGGGCACCCCAAGTAAGCACTTGCTCAGCACTAGAAAACATAGGGATTATAGAAATACTTGAAATTATAAATCAATTTGATGCCCAGATGACAAGTAATGGCTGGAAAATAGAAAATAGAAATCACCAAAATAAATCCTGGCTTCACCTTAAAGTAAAGGAAGAATTAGGCAACAAAAAATACAACAAACTTGTAAAGGAGGGAAAATTCACACAACTTGAGAAAGAGCTAATAGAAGGAAAAACTATTAATCAGATATTAGCAGAAATATAAATAATTTACTCTAGATGGGTTATTAAACTGACATTTTGTCCTGCAAAGTATCTTTGGCATAATTTTAGCATAGACATATATTAAAATAATATGAAAAATATGAAAAATATTAGTAAATATGAAAAAGAGAAACTTCTTCAGATTCTTGAATGTTCTGAAAAAGAATTAGATGTATTAACAGAAAAGGCTATAAAGCTCATAGATGGTGATTATAATTTCTGTGATATATTCTTAAAGATCCTGCAACAAGGATATAATATCCGAGAGGCTACATTATCAGCAATATTATTAGGAGAGAAAATGGGGTACAAAAGAGCTGAAATTGAAATGGAAGAAGAAATTAAAAACAAATTATATAGAGCATTTAAAAATTCTCAATAAAATAATAAATTAAATAAAAAGAAAAATGAAGAAAAAAGGCAACATTAATGTTACATCCGAGAATATATTTCCAATTATCAAGCAATTTCTATATTCAGATCATGAGATATTCTTAAGAGAGCTGGTATCTAATGCTATAGATGCTACTCAGAAGATGAAAACACTTAAGACTATTGGAGAGTTAAATACTGATATTAAAAAATTAAGAGTTGAAGTTATATTAGATAAAGCTGACAAAACAATTACTATTAGAGATAATGGTATAGGAATGACAGAGGAAGAATTGGATAAATACATAAATCAAATTGCATTCTCTGGAGCTGAGGAATTTGTAAACAAATATAAAGATGCAGATGCAAAAAATTCAATTATTGGGCATTTTGGACTTGGATTCTACTCAGCATTTATGGTTGCGAAAGAAGTAGAGATTATTACAAAAAGTCAGAAAAAAAACAGTAATGCTGTTAAATGGACATGTGATGGATCACCAAATTTCACAATGGAAGAAACTAAGAAGAAAACTAAAGGAACTGATGTTGTCTTACATATTGCAGATGACTCAACAGAATTCTTGGAAGAAAGTAGAATTACAACGATTCTAAATAAATACTGCAAGTTCCTTCCTGTAGAGATAAAATTTGGAACTAAAACAGAAAAGATAGATGACCCTAAAGGCAAAAAGGATGATAAGGGAGAGGTAATAAAGATTGACAAAGTATCAGACAATATTATTAATAATACAAATCCAGCATGGACTAAAACGCCTTCGAACCTAAATGATGAGCATTACAAGTCATTTTACAGAGAGCTATATCCGATGGAATTCTCTGAGCCATTATTTCATATTCACTTGAATGTTGATTTCCCATTTAATTTGACAGGAATATTATATTTTCCTAAATTAAAAAACAACCTAGAAGTTCAGAAAAATAAGATTAATCTTTATAGCAACCAGGTCTTTATAACAGATAATGTAGAAAATATTGTCCCTGAATTTTTAACTCTCTTACATGGTGTGATTGATTCGCCAGATATCCCGCTAAATGTATCAAGATCTTACCTGCAGGCTGATGGAAATGTTAAAAAAATAGCAAGTCATATAACTAAGAAAGTTGCTGACAAACTAGGAAGGATGTTCAAAAAAGACAGGAAAGATTTTGAACAGAAATGGGATGATGTTAAAGTTTTCATTGAATATGGCATGCTAACAGAACAAAAATTCTTTGATAAAGCACAATCCTTTTCTCTTTATAAAAACACTGAAAGCACATACTACACATTTAGTGAATTCACTGAGAAAATAAAAGAATCTCAGAAGAATAAAGATGGGAAAACAGTTATACTATACACTAATGACAGTAAGGAACAACATAGTTTCGTGCAGACGGCTAAAGACAAAGGATATGAAGTATTAGAACTAGGAGGGCCTTTAATTAGTCATTTAATTAGTAAGCTCGAAGCAGATAACTCGGACATCCAATTTGCTAGAGTCGATTCTGACGTTATTGATAAGCTAATAGAGAAAGAAGAGTCTACAATCTCTAAACTATCTGATAAAGAACAAGAAAAACTAAAGACAATGATTGAAAAAGAAGTTGAGAAAGAAAAGTTTACTGTTCAGATCCAAAATATGTCTAGCACAGAGTCGCCTATAGTGATAACCCAAAGCGAGTTTATGAGGAGAATGAAAGAACAGCAGCAGCTATCTGGAGGTGGTGGCATGCAAATGTTTGGTTCTATGCCAGAATCATATAACTTAGCTATTAACTCGAACCATGATCTAATCGGCAAAATCCTTAATGAAAAAACAAAGAAAAAGAGAACTAATCTAATTAACCAACTTCTAGATTTGGCTCTATTATCTCAAGGTATGCTGAAAGGGGAAGGCCTTACTACATTTATCTCTAGAAGTGTTAATCTGATTAAGTGAAACTAATCCCAAATCAAAAAAATTCAGTATTGGTAAAGCCCGCTCAAATGAGTGGGTTTTGTCTAATAACTACACTACGTTTGCAGTAATGAAATTATTAAAAAGAGACCCTTTTGGAAACATCTTACTTGTTAAGAAACATCTAATTAAAATATTAGGGAAAATAACACATAGAAGATTTAGGGGTATTAATCATCTAATAATAGAGGGAAGCAAGGTCATAAATAATCTGCCAGAAAAGAATGTCCTTTTTATATCAAATCATCAAACATATTTTGCAGATGTAACTGCAATGATTCATGTCTTTAATGCTAGTCTAAATGGAAGGGTTAATAGTCTGAAGAATGTTTCATATATGAACAACCCCAAATTAAATATTTATTTTATAGCTGCCAAGGAAACAATGAGAGCAGGGCTTCTTCCCAGAATATTAGCATACACAGGTGCAGTCTCTATCTCAAGAACATGGAGAGAAAAAGACAAGGACATAAAAAGACCAATAAATAAGCAAGAGATAGACAGTATTCATCAAGCGCTAGAGGATGGATGGCTAATAACATTTCCTCAAGGAACAACAAAACCATTCTCCCCTATTAGGAAAGGCACAGCTTATATAATAAAGGAAACTAAGCCCTTAGTAGTCCCTGTAATAATTGATAGATTTAGAAGATCGTTTGATAAGACCGGAGTGAAACTAAAAAAGAAGGGCATCGCACAGAAACTTAAGATCAAGAGTCCTTTAAAAATTGATTACGAAAATGACTCTATAGAAACAATCATTGATAAGATGAGTCTTGCAATTGAACAACATAATTCTTTTAGGTAGAAGTTAGCCAAAGAAGGAACCTCATAAAAGAGACTAAAGACTAATCAAACAATAAATATCTAATTAAAAGTAAAGAAACTATAACCGTAGATATTCCAACAAAAGCCTTTGTCTTTTTTAGACCCCTCCTCTTTGCTTCTATTCCAGAGAGAATTGTAGCAACAATAGATGCAATTGACAATAACAAGTAAGGAAATGGATTGCCATTATGAGCAAAACCATTACCAATAAATAGAAAGATAAATAATACAGACAATAAAGATAATACTACACTTAACACAGCAAATAATAAACCTCCTTTAGTAGTCCCATTATTTATAGTCTGGAAGCTATCAACCTCAAGACACTCCAAAATAGGAAAAGAAGCATGACTCATATCTGTAAGTGTCATTAATACAGCTAATAACAGAGTCATTCTTTTCATAGGACAAAAGAAAAGAAAAGAAAAGAAAGTGTTATGCTAAGCATAACAATTGGTTTTCACCAGATTAATGAAGAATCCAACATAATAGGATTTTCACAAAAGATAAAAAATTTAGTCTAGCTAAACCCTTGCTTGCTTCTGATAATCTTTTAGTGCCTCAATTAATCTGTAAATATCTTGTTTGTTATTATAAGCTTGAATAGAAATTCTAAAAAGAGACCTATTATTCCAAAGCGTGAAAAGAACCTGGGTTTGATATTTATCGAAAAAATCTATTTGGCTCTGATCATTCATAGGGTCTTTAAAGTAGAAACTACTCATTTGGCCTAAAAACAGATCACTACATAGTGGATCCATCCCCATCTCGCTTAAAATCTTATCCTTTGCCCAAATATTAAGCTTGTGACATTCTTGAGTGACTACATCCCAATTATTTTTCTTTAAAAAATCGATCGTATCTGGGATTGCTAAATATGCAGACATGTCATACGTCCCTTGCCACTGTAAATAATCCAAAAATTGAGAATGACTCGGATTATCTGACTCATACCCCCAACTGATCACAAGAGGCTCTATCTGCGCTTGAAATTCTCTTTTGACATACAAAAATGCCACTCCTTTGGGGGAGCACATCCATTTATGACAGGCACCACAATAGAAATCAGGATTTATATCCAAGATGTCCAAATCTAATTGTGCTGGAGCATGAGCCCCATCAATAATTGTAATTATATTCCTTTCCCTAGCGATATCACATATTTCTTTTACAGGGAGAATTAAAGCAGTAGGACTTGTAATATGACTTAAAAAAATAACTTTCGTCTTTTTTGTTATCCCTTTCTTAAATTCATTAAGAAACTGCTCTCTAGAATTAAGCGGCAAAGAAATACTCTGGTTAATATAAATTGAGCCTGTTTTTTTACACAAAAATCTCCAGGCTCTATCCATAGCCCCATACTCATGATCTGTTGTTAAGATCTCATCACCCTTCTGTAAGTCAAGACTTCTTAAAACAGTATTTAAAGCCGTTGAAGGATTAGGAAAGAAAGCAAGGTCATCTTTATAGCATTTCACATATAAAGAAAGTGCCTCTCTAGACTTCTCCAAGTATTTAAATACATCAAAAGCTAAATGTTTAACCGGATTCTTTTCCAGTGTCTCTTGCCATTTAACTAAGGAACTAAAAACCTCCTTAGGACAAGCTCCAAAAGAACCATGATTCAAACAAGTGATATTTGAATCTAACATAAATAATGATTTAAGCCTCTCTGTACCTAGTTCCATGTACACAAATCTAAAAATAATGTAGACAAAAGAAATGACAAATTATCAATAGAAAAATTAGTCTCAGCAACTATCGGGAAAAATAAGAATATGCCTTGCATAGAGCGAAATTACATAAAATTATTATTAGTCATTTTATAACTTCTGAAAAAAGTAGGTTTATTATTTTTGCAACATAATCAAAAAAATAAATCAATATGAATTTATTAAGACTTATCAGTTTGATATCTATATCATTCATTATATCAACTAATAATATATATGGAGAAGACAAAAAAGATACAAATGACATCTATTCAGAATTAAAATTCAGAAATATAGGCCCAGCTCTTATGTCTGGAAGAATATCAGATATTATTATTCATCCTGACAATCAAAATATTTGGTATGTTGCAGCTGGATCTGGAGGCGTTTGGAAAACTGAAAATTCTGGCACCACTTGGAATCCAATCTTTGACAATCAAAGAAGCTATTCAATTGGCTGCATCTCATTAGACCCTAAGAACGCAAATATTATCTGGGTAGGTACAGGTGAAAATGTGGGAGGGAGACACGTTGGTTATGGAGATGGGATCTATAAAAGTGAAGATGCCGGAAAAACATGGAAAAACATGGGTCTCAAGAAATCTGAACATCTTTCTAAAATTATCATCCACCCTGAAAAATCACATATAATATGGGTTGCTTCCCAAGGCCCACTATGGAGTAAAGGTGGAGAGAGAGGTGTTTATAAATCAATAGACGGAGGTCAAAATTGGAAGCAAACTCTGGGAGATAATGAATGGGTTGGGGCTACTGACCTAATAATTGATCCAAGGGACCCTAATTTGTTATATACTGCTACATGGCAACGCCATAGAACAGTTGCAGGATATATGGGAGGAGGTTCAGGAACTGGGGTTTACAAATCAAATGATGGAGGTGAAACTTGGAAAGAACTTAATAATGGATTACCAAAAAGTAATATGGGGAAAATTGGCTTAGCTATTTCGCCACAAAAACCAGATGTAATTTATGCTGCAATTGAATTAGACAGAAGAACAGGGGGAGTCTACAAAAGCAATAACCAAGGCGCCAGCTGGGAAAAAATGAGCAATGCTGTATCTGGAGGAACAGGACCTCATTACTATCAAGAGCTCTATGCCTCTCCACATTTTTTTGATGAGATATATCTTGCGGACAATTACATGCAGGTTTCATATGATGGAGGAAAAACATTCTCTCGGATGAATGAAACAGAAAAGCATGTTGACAATCATGCTGTTGCATTTAAGAAAAACGATGCTAATTATATTCTTGTTGGTTGTGACGGAGGGCTTTATGAAAGTTTTGATAAAACTGAGAACTGGAAATTTATTGATAATCTGCCAATTACTCAATTTTATAAAATTGCTGTAGATGATTCTAAACCTTTCTATTATATTTATGGTGGCACACAAGACAATAATACACAAGGTTCACCTTCAAGGACTGATAATATCCATGGTATTAGGAATTCTGATTGGTTTATAGTTCTTGGAGGCGACGGACATCAACCAGCTACAGAGCCTGGAAACCCAGATATTGTTTATGCTCAATGGCAAAGGGGGAATCTAAATCGTCACGACAGAGTTACTGGGGAAAACACCAATATCAAACCTCAACCTAAGCTTGGAGAAGAAAATGAGAGGTTCAATTGGGATGCCCCCATATTAGTAAGCCCTCATAATCCCAAAAGATTATACTTCGCATCACAACGAGTATGGAGATCAGAGGATCGAGGAGATTCATGGGAGGCTATTTCAGGTGACCTTACAAAAAATATAGAACGTATCTCGACACCATTCTTTGGAAAAAAACAAAAATGGGATAATCCCTGGGATCTTTATGCAATGTCAAATTATAGCACAATCACCTCTTTATCAGAATCATCAGTAAAAGAAGGGCTTATATATGCAGGGACAGATGATGGTATAATTCAAGTAACAGAAGATGGTGGTGCCAATTGGCGCAAAGTTAATTTCAATAAAATTAATGGATTACCTAACACAGCATTTGTTAATGATATAAAAGCTGATCTTTTTAATGAAGATATTGTATATGCAGTCTTTGACAACCACAAGTATGGAGACTACAAGCCATATCTTTTTAAAAGCACTGATAAAGGTAAAACCTGGAAAAATATTGCTAAAAACCTGCCAGAAAATACAATATTATGGAGAATTGTTCAAGATCATATTGATAGTGATTTAATATTCCTTGGGACTGAGTTTGGAATATATTTTACAAATAATCATGAGAAAGACTGGGTAAAATTAGAAAATGGCATGCCAAATATCTCAGTAAGAGATATAACTATCCAGAAAAGAGAAGATGATCTGGTTGCAGGGACTTTTGGCAGAGGAATATATATTCTAGACGACTACTCCTCATTAAGAGAATTTAATGCTCCAGGGTCAGAACAAGAGGCTATATTATTTACGCCAAAAAATGCTCATTGGTATAAACAAAAAAGAATTCTAGGCGGCAGAAAGAAAGCTGCACAAGGAGATAATTATTTTGTTGCTGACAATCCTCCATTTGGCGTTAATTTCACATACTACCTTAATAAAGAATACCAAACTAAGGCATCTATAAGAAAGAAGGAAGAAAAAAAGGCAGAAGAAGAAGATAAAGAGTTGTCTGTACCAAATTGGCAAACACTTGAAGATGAAAAAAATGAGATTGAACCAATATTATGGCTGTTTATTTATTCAGAAGAAGATCAGATTATAAGAAAAATAAAGGCGAAAAATAAAAAAGGATTTAATCGAATAAATTGGGATCTGCATTCAGAATCAAGCAGCACAATATCTTATGATAATTTAAATACTGATATGTCTGGACCTCTTGTAATTCCAGGTAGATATTCATCTCAATTATATAAACAGATTGAAGGTGAATTTACTGTTGTATCTGACAAGGTTCATTTCAAAGTTAATCCATTAACTAAAGGAAGCCTAAAAGGGAATCCATATGATATAGTTGTTAGATTCTGGCAAGAAGTTTATGAGCTAAGAAATAAAGCAAATGATTTGTCTGATAATATTAAAGACACAAAGAAGAAGATTAACATTGCACTAAAAGCATACGAGCGAGCTAAATATATAAAAAAATCGTTACATTCAGATTTACTAGAGATGAGGAAGAAAATCTTAGAACTAGAACAAAAAATAGGTGGCAGTAAAGTCCGATCAGAGATTGGCGAACAAAATGAATATCCTAGAATGCGAGATTATCTATGGGCAGCAAGTGGATCATCAACTTATGGACCAACAGAAATGCACAAACAAAGTCTAGCTAATGCTGAGAAAATATTTATAGAAATAGAATTAAAGTTTATTAAAATAGAGGAAATGATTAGCCCGCTACTAATACAATTGAAAAAGATTAGTGCTCCAGCAATCAAAGATTAATCTTCTAACTCTGATTAATCTATAAAATAATATCAGGCATGATCTTCTCCAAGATTTAGAGTCACATAATAACTAAGCCAGCTCCACCATAAATCGAGAAGCCTACAGCGATCAACAAAAGAGTAATTAAGCCCATATATATCCCTCTTCTAAAATAGTGATTAGGACTAAATAATAAAAATAGAGGCAAGAAAAAAAGCAGCACACTAAATAGTCCAACTAAGAATCCTAATAAAGTATAAATAAAATTTGAAGAACTGTCATATAATATAGCAGGATCAGAACTAGCAATATCCAGTAAACCTGAAATAGGAAAGGACGCATAGCTAAGTTGTGCAGAGAATATAAATATAAGAAGTAAATAAAACTTCTTCATAACAGGTAATTTTTTACGAATTTACATCTAATAATCGGTATTCTAAGATAATCTATTCTATAATTATCCTCTTTTCTACTTTTACATTAAAGCTGAAGAGCAAATACATAAAATAAACTTACTAGATTACTTTGATATTTAATACCATACATGTACTTTAGCATATATCATAAATTAGAAAAATGAAAAAGAAAATAATTGGAAGTATTCTATTATCTGGGATGATCTTTCTATCCTATACAGAAGCCCTCAGCCAAGAAAGATCTCAAGAAAGATCT
>MDSV01129668.1_pt1 | contig 32223 bp, 20 predicted proteins | sample 810851 | NCBI WGS metagenome assembly MDSV01 (sample SAMN05326640, study PRJNA326480) | marine metagenome | isolation source: seawater | place: Atlantic Ocean: North East | collected 2012 | reverse complement strand
GTAGAGCTTCTCCTCCTCTGCGGTGGAGGCCGTGGGCATGCGCCGACGCTGCCCACCTTTCCCGCCGCCCTTCCCCAAGGCCCCAATCTCCACGGCGTCGGAGCCGCCGCCGCCGCCGCCGCCGGAGCCGTCGCCGGGGACGCCGCCGCTGCCTCCGAACGCCATAGTGAGCAGGTGCATGGGCTGCACGGCGAACGCGGCGACGGCGCCGACCGCGCCGAGCGCGACGGACTTCAGAGGGAACTTCCGGCGCTCGCCGATCGAACCGCCGATGGTTCGGTCGTCGGGGGATCCGTTCCGCGCGACGGGCGCGAGGCGCGCGGTGCGCGCCTTCTGCGCGGGAGGCGCGCGGAGCGGCGCGACGGACTTGGAACGCGCGCCTCCCACCTTGCGCGCGGGCGCGATGCCCTGGAAGATTCGGGGGGCGCGGGAAGCGGCGGGTCAGTCGGTGGCATCCCTCGAGTGGATATCGTAACCCTAAAACCCTCAGGTGGAGGACATAAAGCGCAGATGGCGCGAGTCGGCGCCGACCGGAACTCGGCCGTCGCCACCGACGCGAGCGGGGTTTGGAGGGGGAGACGCACCTGCGCGGTCGCCGCGGCTGACATCGACATCACGAAAGATGCCATGGTTGTCGTGCGAGTGGGCGCTTCTCGCCGCCGCACACTACAATGGCACGCGCGCTCGATGCGCCTGTGCCTAATAACGGGAGAGGTGCAGGCGTCTTCGATACCAAATTGCTCGCGTCGTTCCGCCAGCGAAACTGACGGTTGAGTTCACTTCATCCCGAGAGCCCCGCTCGCGGGACCGCCGCGCCGCTCGGGGAGATGGACGCAGCGACCGTCGACGCGGTCGTGGACGCGCTGCGCGCGTTGCTCAGGGAACCGGCGTTTCGCCGGCTGGACGGCTCGTTCGCCGCGACTTTTGAGAACGAGCACGCCTCCACCACGCAGGCGCGGTTCGAGGCGTACGCGCGCGAGGTGCGACCGCTGGTGGAGACGAAGGTTCGAGAGATCGTAACGGAGTACGACGCGGACGCGCTCGCCTCGGCGATCGCTCGGCGGGAACGACCGGACGAGACGATCGCCGCCCACGAGTCGGCGTACTACCTCCTGGCGAGTCTACGCGACGTTTCTCACTTCGCGACGCGCGCGCGTTCCAGAAACAGTCTCGGTCTCTGCGCGCGCGAAAGCGCGCTCGGCGCGGCGCCGTTCGGCGTCGAGGCTCTCACCACGGACGAGCACGAGAGGCGCGAGGCGGCGCTCGCGAGGGAGACAGATGACGGGGAGGAGCGACCGGATTTGAACGACTTGCTCACCGTGACTCGAGCGTGATGCGACTCACTCGAGGCGGCGCGCTTCGCGCGACGTCGGCGCCGACGGTAGTACTGCGTAATACGTCACATCTTCGTCACATCCATCGCCTGTGTCTCCGAAACGCGCTCGCCGCCGAGACGACCCACCACCCCACTTTCCGGTACGCGAACATCAGGCCCACCGTGCGCACGATCTCCGCCGTGCGGCTGAAGTTGAGCGTCGCCGCGATCAGCGCGGTCCACGTCTCGGAAGGGTCGCGGAAGTTCAGGAACCGCGGCCCGAACGGATCGCGCCGCGCGAGGAAATCGAAGCCCTCGCGAGCTCGGCGTTCCGCCCGCGAGAAGACGCTTCCTTCGTCTTCGGGATGATCGTCAGTCACAGCCTTCGACGTTCCCTCGTTCCCTCGAAAACCCCCGTCGTCGTTCGTCATCGTCGTCGTCGCCGTTTTTTTTCCGGCGTCGACGTCGGTCGATCGCGTCTCGCTCGAACCGAGTCGGTCCGTCTGGCCGGCGTCGGCCCATCGGCCGAGACGCGCCGCGCCCGCCTTGGCGGCGGCGTGCAGCGCCGCGAATCCGGCGTAGCACAGGAACATCCACGCGGCGAAGTAGGTGTACTGCTGCGTCTTGAAGCACTCGCGCGGCTCGAGCGTGCACGCGATCGGACGCGCCTCGGGGTCCTCCGCGAGGCGAGCGGCGTTGGCGGAGGCGGCGTCGCAGGGCCCGCACAGCGCGTTCGCGTCGCCGCCGCTGAAGGCGCCGCGCTCGTCGAACTTGCACCCGGCGCGGAACACGAACGGGAACGGGCTCGCTTCGCGCGTCGCCACCAGGTAAGCCATGTCCCGGTGCTCGCGCATCTTCGCCGCGAGGTCGCCCAGGGACGCGGCGGAGAGCAAGTCGCGCGCCACGAAGTTGGCGACGCGCACGATGCGGCTCTGGCCGGGAGCCGCGGTTTCGGCGGCGTCGGAGGAGGCGTCGGACGCCGCGTCTCGACGCGGCTTCGGATCCGGCGAAGCGCGAGTGTCGGGACCGACGCCGGCGCCCGCGTCCGCCGCGCCGGGTGACGCGGGGTCGCCGGCGCGGCGGTGCGCGACGCTGGCGCTGGTGAATCCCCGTGCGTGGAACACCTCGCGGCCGAACGCGAGCCACGGCTGCACGTGCGCGAGCTCGCGAGGCGCGGTGCCGTCGTGGTTGAGAAACGCCGAACGCGCACGATGCGCGCTACGGGGGCGGGGCGACCCGACCGCGAGGTCGCCGACCAGACGGCCCGCGTTCGCGCGCGCGAGCCGCGCCGCTCGCCGCGCGAGCGTCGAGGCAGACGACATCGCCACCCAAGGCGCCGCGCCTCTGACACTGAACGCGGGCGCGGGTCTCTGGTCCAATTCCACCGCCGCGCGCGAAAACATCGACCCGACTTCGGCCGCAAAGACCAACTCCGTCCCAAAAAGCGTGTCTTGAAAAAGCCTCGCCGCCGCAGGCTCATTATCCACGTCGCGTGCCGCAGGTTAGCCGCGCACGCACGCGACCGCTCGGGGCGCGCGCGTCCTCACGCAAACGCGCTTCTCGTAGGCGAATCTGCACGATGTTTGCCGCGACTTTCGTCGTCGCCGGGGCCGCGACCGCGTGTTCCTCGATTCGCCAACCCGTAAAGGGGAACGCGAAGGTCCGAGCCGCCGCGCTCGGCGCTCGGCGCGCGGTCGCGTCGCGAGGCGAGATCCGAGCGCTCGCTTCCGAACGTCACACGTCCTCGCGTGCGTCAACATCGCGCCTCGGCACGCGCCGCGCCTCGCCCGTGACCCCGCGCGCGCTGGACGCGGCGCAGCCGTTCGACTTCGAGGCGAAGCAGAGGCAGCAGGTTGAGAAGAAGCGCTCGCTGAAGATCGGCATCGTGGGGTTCGGGAACTTCGGCCAGTTCCTGGCGAAGCGGTTCATCAAGAACGGCCACGACGTCATCGCCACGTCCCGGTCGGATTACGGCTCGATCGCGGCTTCGCTGAACGTCGGGTACTACCGCGACCCCGACGACTTCTGCGAGATGCACCCGGACGTGGTCATCTTCTGCACCAGCATCTTGTCCACGGAGGCGACCATCAACGCGTTCCCCATGCAACGACTGCGGCGGAACACGCTCGTCGCCGACGTGCTCTCCGTGAAGCAGTTCCCCAAGCAGCTGTTTCTACAGCGCATGCCGGATAACTTCGACATCCTGTGCCTGCACCCCATGTTCGGTCCCGACTCCGGCAAGGGGAGCTGGAAGGACCTGCCCCTGGTGTACGACAAGGTGCGCGTGGGCGAGGAAAAGAGCCGCCGCGAGCGCGTGGAGCGGCTGCTGCGAGTGTTCGAGGACGAGGGGTGCCGCATGGTAGAGATGAGCTGCGAGGAGCACGACATCCAGGCGGCGTCGAGCCAGTTCATCACCCACACCGTGGGGCGGATGCTGGGCACGATGGAGCTCACCGAGACCACGATCAACACGAAAGGGTACGAGAGCCTGCTGAGCCTGGTGAACAACACGTCCAACGACTCGTTCGACCTGTACTACGGGTTGTTCATGTACAACAAAAACGCCACCGCCGAGCTCTCACGGTTGGAGCTCGCGTTCTCGCAGGTGAAGGCGCAACTGTTCGACCGCCTGCACACGCTGATCCGCGACGACATCTTCGACGAAGCCGCGCAGCCCGCCGGGGCGCGCGGCGGCGGCGGCGCGCCGAGCAGCGCGGAGGCGGAGGAGCGCACGTTCAAGGACCGGCTCATCGACCAGGTGAACGTCGGGGGATCGCTCGGGGGCTCGACGGACGAGAAGGGGGGGGATAAGAGCGAGAGGGAAGAGGGCGCGGCGAGCCGGTGAAAGAAAGCCGGCGGTGACGTGACTGTGCGAAAACGCGACGTTCCGATTCGTTCACGCGCACGTATCGTATGTTCATCGCCTCGTATGTACGAATGTAGAAAGAAAGCGCCGACGCGACGCGCGTCGGCGCGCGAAAAAATTGTCGTCGGCTGGAACGGACGGAACCGACGCTCGGTCCCCGCCGCTCGGTCCCCGCCGCTCGACGCTCAGCGCGCGCTCAGTGTGCTCAGTGCGACCCCCCGTGCTTCATGGAGGACCAGTGCAGCACGGCGAGCGCTCCGGCGGAGAAGAAGGCGCCGAGCGCGGCGTACACCAGGTCCACCGGCGCGGCGTATTTCATGTGCAGCGACATCTCCAGCAGGTTCACCACCATCACCGCGACGATGATCTCGCCCACTTTTTGCTCCAGGTCGTCGATGGAGCTGACGCGCAGCCACGCGAGCTTCTTCAAACGCCGGTCGCGCACCTCGCCCTCGCGGTTGGAGCGCGCCAGGAACAGCTCGAACGACCCCAGGCCGAACACCAGGCACACCATGCCCAGCAGGAAACGGTCCAACGCGCCCACCGCGGCGGACACTAAACCCACCGCGTTGTTCTGCATGAACGCGCCGACAGCGCCGTGGCTCACTTCCTTCATGCCCATGGCGAAAAGTAAACCGGAGAGCATCAAAGATGCCACCACGCCGAGCAGCGCGAAGGCGCCCGCGGCGACGAGCGTGGCGCGCACGAAGATGTACTCGAACTTTTCCTTCAACCCCATCGCGTTCATCGGCTTGCGCTTGTAGTCTTCCTTCTGATCGTACGACAGCTCCAGGTCATTGTACAACACTTCTTCGTCGTAGGAGCCGCTGCCCTCGTCCTCGTCATGGGAGCTTGGCACGAAGAGGTACTTGCGGGGGCGCGAGTCCGCGGACGCGCGCGCCGCGACGACACGCGCCGACGAAAGGCGGGACCAGGGGACGGAGACGCGTCCGTTCGAGGCGCGCGAAGCGGACGCGGCGCGTCGGTCGGAGGCGGACGCGCGACGCGTCGCGGGCGCGGCGCGCGCGCGCGGCCGCACGATGACACGCGCGGAGATCGTCGCGATCATCGTGGGTATGGACGTGTCGCGCGCGTGTGCGAGTGGGTCGTGGCCGCGTCCTAACGGCTTCATCTGCGTCATCTTTTTCACCGACTCTTGTCATGACAGCGTGGCGGTGGCACATCCGCGCAAAAGTTTCGGAAGATTTCGACGGCACTTCTGACCGTCTGTAATCCCTGATTTGCCAAACATGACAGACATGACGCACCCTGACACAAACTCGACGCTGGATTTGCGCGCAAAAACGCTGAAAAAGCGGCACGAGAGAGGCGTGGCTTCGCGCGCGGTTTTCTCGGCTGCATCGGTCAGTGCGGGCGTGCGCCGAGGGGATCGCCGGTCCGGGGCGCGGGGCGCTCGAAAGGACGCTCGAAACGGATCGCGATCGATCGCCGGTCATGTTCCGCAAGCCCCTGCCCGTGACGGGCACGCACAAACTCGGGGGAAGCGACGCGAAGAGACTGATGAAGGAGCTCGCGAAAAAGCTGCGCCTCGACGACGACGACGCCGAGGCGGTTGTCGGCGGGAAGAAGGCTGTGCTCGAGCTGGTCAAGTCCCCGGCGCCGTCGCGCATGCAGATCTATCTCAGCGACGGCGTGCCGGTCGTGATCGACCACTCGGGGAAGGGGGACTACGAGTTGACGTACTTCGCGCTGTGGCGCGCGCCCGGCGCGCTCGGCGAGCCGGTGGTGCTGAGACACTGCGACGTGACGCGGTACCTCGTGCGGGGCGCGGACCTGATGCTGCCCGGCGTTGGCCGCATCCCCGGCGCGCAGCCGTTCGGCGTCGGGAAACGCTTCGCGGTGACCGTCCCCGGGAACCCCGCGCCGCTCGCCATCGGCGAGACGTGCGTCGGGTCGGACGAGGCTGCCTCGGGATCGGCCGGTAAATTTTTGCTGATTCGCTCGTGCTACCGCGACGGGCTCTGGGCGATGGCCGCCGCGCACCCCGCGCGGCCGCCGCTGCTCCCGAACGAGGGTTTCCTGGAGACCGGCGTCGTGGGCGTCGCGGGCGCGGGCGAGTCGGTGGACGATTCCGAGCGCGACGCGACAAGTCTCGCGCCGGAGGAAGAAGACGGAGACGACGGAGACGACGACGGAGACGACGACGAGCGCGAAGCCGGCCCGGACGCCGACGCCGACGTCAACGAAGCGACGGAGACGATGACGATCGCGCGAAAAGACGCGTCCGCGACGAACGAGTTCGAGACGCGTCTCGAGACCGCGGACGAGATTGACGCGCGTCTCGACGTCGCGTTCGCGTACGCCGTCGCGCGAAGCGCGCGGGACGCGGACCTGCCCATGTCGAGCTCGGCGTTTTGGAGTCGGCACGTCGCGCCTTCGCGCGACGCGCGCGCGCCGCCGCTGGATCTGCGGCGGAGCCGCCACAAGAAGATGTCCCGCGCGTTCGCCGCGTTCGCGAAGAAAGGGTGGCTCACCGGCAAGGAGGACTCGCGCACGAAGGAGTTCGTCGTGACGAGCGTGCGGCGGGCGCATCCGGACGTCGAGAGCGTTTTGCTTTGCGCGGGCGCGTTCGAGACGGCGCGCGACGCCGACGCGCGCGCGCGTCGCGACGCCGAGCGCGACGCCGACGCGCGCGCGTCGCTGTACACGGGCGCGGCGTTCGCGGCGTTCGCGGCGGACGAGGGCTTCTGTAAACCGGCTCCGCGCCTCACGCTGGAACAGAGGCTCCGCGTTCCCGCGAGCGCGTCGGCGGTGTTCGCGAAGCTCGCGGAGGCGCGCGGCCCGGAGCGGTTCCCGCGCGCGCCGGGCGCGACGGTCGCGCGCGAGAGCGCGGCGGCGGCCGCGGAGGCGTACTGCGACCTCGCGGGGCTCACGCGCGAGGGGGACGCATCGAAACAGACGATCACGCTCGACGCCACGCTGTGCGACGCGTTGTTCAAGGGCGTCCTCCGCAAAGGCGAGTCGTACCCGACGCGCCTCGCGCGCCGCGAGCTGATCGAAAAGTGGCTCGCGCGGTTCCACCCGGTGACGCTCGCGGCGCGCGGCGCGCGGCGCGTCGCGAAGAAAGGCGCGCTGGCGCCCGTGCGCGTGGAGAGCGCGCGGAGCGGGGGCGACCGCAAAGTCACGCGCGTGTTCGGGTTCGAGACGTACCTGATCGAAGCGGAGGAGCTGCGCGAGACTCTGGCGCGGAAACTGGCGACCAACTGCCAGGCGGCGGAGCTCGAGGCGACGAAGAACCGCGCGCCCGGCTCCAAAGCCGTCGTCGCCGCCGGCAACGCGGTGGAGAAGACGCGCGCGGTTTTGCGCGAGCACTACGGCGTTCCAGACGCGCACATTGCGGTCAAGGACGTGTTCAACGGCAAGGGGAGGAACAAGTGACTGACTGACTGGCGCGCGCCGCGGGCGCGTCGCGACGAATAATGAAAAGCGTCTCGTTCTCGTTCGCCTCGCGATCGATCGGTCTTCCCCGGTCGACGAAAATGGCCGTTGTCGGTCAAGTCGATCAAACGCCCGCCGCGTCCGGTTTCGACGATCCGAAACCGCGTCCCCGGGCGCGGTCGCGCGCGTCTGTCCGCAAACGTTCTCCCCGTCCGTACACCCGCGCGCCGCGCAGAGCGACGCGCGCCGGCACGGCGCCCGACCTCACGCGACCGCGGGATCATGTTCTGGAGGTCGCCTGGACTGGTGCAGGCGTCTCCCGTCGAGGTGCGTCTCTTCGGAGACCGTGACGACCGCGCGATCTCGCATCTGTGCCCACATCGTTTGGGGCGCGTCCCGAGGCCCGATCCGAGCGACGACGCGACGCGTCCGCCCTGAGCCGCTCCGCCGGTTCGGCCGTCGCGATGACGTCCACGCGGCGCTTTGGCGTCGGCTCCGGAGCGCGACGCCGCGCTACCCTCCTCGGGGCCCGCTCCCGCGCTCCGTTTCCCCCACTCGAGCGCACTCCCGCTCCGCGTTCGGGCGCGAAACTGACCACAATCTGCCTCCCCGCTTCAACCGCGCGCCTCCCCCCTCGCAGCTCGTGCTCGACAAGGAGAGCTTCACCCTGGAGGAGCTTCTGGAGGAAGATGACGTGATTCAGGAGTGCAAATCCCTGAACAGCCGCCTGGTGAACTTGTGCGTGCCTGCGGCGAAGCCCAGATCGCGCCCCGCGACGCGTCGCACGCGTTCCCCGCTTCGCGCACCGTTCGATCTCGAGTCCGCGCGAACGTTTCCGCCGTTTCCGACGTGTTTTTTTTGACGTCGCGACGCCTTTTCGCCGAGCTCCCCTCCGCTTCCTAAGCCGTCCGCTCACGCGTTTCCGCGCGTCGCCCGACCCGCTCCGCGCGCCCGTCGCCCCGCAGCCTGAAAACCAAGCCCGTGGTGGAGAAGCTGGTGTCGTTCATGGTGGACCCCCCCCCCGCGGATGCCGACGCGCGGCGCGAGTTCAAGTACCCGTACCTGGCGTGCGAGATCTTCTGCTGCGAGCTGGACGCCGTGTTCGCGACGCTGTGCGAGGACGAGTGCGAGCTGTTCGGGCGGATCGTGCGGTTCATCGACACGAGCGAGCCTTTGCGTCCGATGCTCGCCGGGTACTTCGGCAAGGTGGTCGGATGCGTCGTCGCGAGGCGGGCGCCCGAGACCACGCGCTTCTTCCAGACGCACCCGAAGTACCTGCGCCTGCTCGTGCGCAAGATCGAGAACCTCGCCGTCGCCGAGGTGCTGCTCAGACTCGTGGGCGCGGACGACCCGGGCGTGTCGCCCATGCAGGGCATGCTCATGAGCGCGATCCACGGCGCGGACCAAACTGGGTGGCTGGCCGAGACGACGCTGCTGGACCAACTGCTCGACGCGCTCGGCGACGCGCCGAGCGACGCAGACGCCGAGGACCGTCTCGTCTCCGAAGCCTCTCCCGACGCCGCGGACGCCGCGGACGCCGCCTCGCCGGCGCGAAGCGACCGCGCGGCGTCCTCTTCGACCGTCGCGTCACGGCGCGCGAACGCGGCGGAGGTGCTCGTGGGCATCGCGCGGGGCGCGCCGAGCGCGCTGGCGGACCGGCTGGCCACCGCCGACGCCGTGGAGAAGCTCTTTGCGAAGGGGCTTGAATCTTCCGCCGACGCGCCGGCGGAGAATAAAGCCGTCCCGACGTACGGGTCGTGCTCGGACGGATCCTCGGGCGCGAACGACGTGGACGCGGCGAGCGCGACCCCTCCCCTCCCCGCGACCGCGCACTCGGGCGCCGCCGCGTCGCCGCTGGTGAACGTGATCGACATCGCCATCGCCGTCCTGGACGCAAAGCGCGCCGCGGGACCGGCGCAGGCTATGCAGGCGTTCCTCGCCGCCGAGACGGGCGAGGCGCCGCCCGAGCCTCGCCGCGCGCCGGCCGCGGCGGTGGCGGCGTGCTTGCGCGCGCTCCCGAGGCTCGCCGCTTTCCTGGACCTGGCGGGCGACGCCTCGGCGCAGAAGACGACGTGGGGCGCGATGACCCCCCCCCTCGGCTTGAAGCGAGTCAAGGTGGTGGACCTGGTGGCGACGCTCGTGGGCGCGCGGAGCGAGGCGGCGGCGGCGCCCATCGTCGCGTCCGGCGCGCTGCCCCTCTGCGTGGGGCTGTTCCGGCGGTACCCTTTCAACAACTTCCTGCATCACCACGTCGAGCGGATGTGCCGGGACGTGCTGGAGTGGGGGCACCCGGCTCTGCTGGCGCACCTCTTCGCAGCGGAAGAGGCGGGTGGCTGCGACGTTGTGGGCGTCGTGACGCAGGCGCCGCGCGCGGTGGCGACGGCGCGCGGGCCCGCGCGCGCCGGAAACCTCGGGCACGTCACCCGGCTGAGCAACGTGCTCGTCGGCGTCGCCGCGGGCGCGAACGTCGCCGAAGACGCCGAAGACGCCGAGGCGAAGGATGTCGAGGTGAACGCCGTCCAGGAGAAGGAGAAGGACCCGGACCCGAACGACCCCGGCGAGACTCCCGATGACAACTCCCGACGGGAAAACGACGCGACGGGCTCGCCGCGCGCCGCGGCGGCGCGCGCGCGCGCGGCGTCGGCGTTCGTGAAGGAACAGCTGGAGAGCGATCCGAGATGGGCGGCGTACCAGGAGGGCGAGCTCGCGTCCCGCAACGCGCTCGAGAACACGCGTGCGTGGCGCTGCGGCCGTCCCATCGGCATGGACGACCCCGACGACGACGACGACGGCGACGACGACGGCGACTTCGACCTTGGCGCGGGCGCGGGCTTCTCCCGCGACGCGTACGATCGGTACGCTGGGGGCGGGCTCGGCGAGGGCGACGACGACGACGACGATGATGAGCGCGACATCGGTTTTCCCGGGGACGACGATCGTCGATCCGACAGCGACGAGGACGACGACATCGAGGATGGGCTCGCGAACGAGCTCGGGGGCGCGGCGGGCACGCTCGCCGCGGGATTGTTTCAGGGGGACGCGGGGGCGCGATTAGCGTCTCTCACGCTCAAGAACGACATCAAGTCGCGAAACCTTCGCGAGACGGACCTCGGCGACGCCGTGGACGATGACGCACCCACGATCGCAGTTCCCGCGTTCGCGGGGGGCGCGCGCGCGAACGACGCCGAGGAGGAGGACGACGTCGTGCAGCTCCCGGCGGATGCGGAGGATTCAAATGTATCCGACGCCGAAACCGATCTGGGCGCGTCCGAGTTTGGCGCGGTGCGGTACTGGGGTTCGTCAATCGACGCGTCGCTCGTGCCGGACGACGCGTAGAACACGCGGTAGACCGGGTATTCGGTCTCGATGACACGCAACAGTCGGCCGGTTTCACCGAGTGAGCGGTTCGCGCCAGACGACGCCGCGCGTTTAGCGACAACCAGCGACGATGACGAGCGACGTTCTCGCGCGCGAGAGGCTGAAATGTCGAAAGAAAAGGGTTCTCGATTTCTCTCACACCCCGTCGCGTTTCCGTGCCTCTCCTGAGATCGCGACCGGCAAAACCGCCGCCGCCACCGCCAACACACCGGCGCCGCACCAACGCGCGGCACCCATCGAACCCCGCGGCGAGCCGCCGCTCCGGCGCACGTCTCCGTCGTGCGTGCGCGTTCCAGCTCGGCGCGCATCTTCGAGCCCAGGGCAGGCGGTGCCTCCGCCCTCCGCGACGCGCGGTCGCGCTGATTTTCACGACACCTCCTGGACCATGGGCGGCTCGCGCAAGAAGGCGTTCATCGACAAGAAGAACAGCGTGACTTATGCGCTGATGGCGCGCCCCGAGGCGGATGACGGCGCCGAGCCCAACCCTGAGCGGGGTCAGCAGATGTGGATGCGCAAGGACGACAACCACCACGTGCGTGACGCGCTGGCGGACGCGGGTGGGGTGGATGACGGTTCCGTCTTCGACGACTCCGCGACGGAAACCGCGAGCTCGTACTCCGAGTACTCGAACCTCTCCTCCATGTCCAACGTGACATGGATCATGACCTCCGACGGCCCGATGCCGAGGCGCGAGCGGCTCTCGAGAGAAAAAAAGCGTGAGCTCCGGGAGCTCGGCTTCGATCCGAACGACGGGTACGACTACACGCGGCATCTGCGCAAAGTCGGCGAGGGGGGCGGTACCATGTTCGTTCCCACGCGAAAAGACCACGTCAAAGGCATCCTCGGCGCGGAGGACGAGGTTTCGAACGGCGGTTCGGGGAAAAGAGGGAACGACAGCGAGCAGGTCTTCTTGAGAGAGGATGTCGAGCGCCACGGCGCCGCCGCGGTGGCCATCACCGACGACCGCGCGCGCGCCGAGGAGGCTGAAGCCGAGCAGCGGTGGACGCACGAGCGAGTGAAGGCGGTCACGGACGAGCGAACGTACGTGGCGAAGAGCGACGCGAGCTCGGGTCTGTTGAACGCCGTCGTCGCGAAGCAGACCCGGGCGCCGAGTTCGGGAACGGCCAAAATCGAGCTGGAAAGCATGATCGAGAAGATGGAGGAGTTTGAGCTCGCCGAGGACGACGCCTTGCCCGCGCTGGACGAGTTCGACGACGGCGGCCTGGGCGACCTGCAGGATGACTTTATTTTGCAGGCGATGGTCGGCGGCTCCGAGGGTTCTCTGAGTGAAGGCGGCGGCCCGCAGCAACAGACGTCGTTCCCGCCCATCCGCCTGCGGTACGACGACGCCGAGGTGGACAACGCGCTCGCGACGGTGGAGGAGATCGTCGAGGAGGACCTGCTCGAGGAGGAAGAGGAGGGTCTGGCGAACGGCGGGTGGTTCGGCGGCGGCGGCGGCGGCGGCGGCGGCGGCGGCGGCGCGGGCGGTCCTGCCTCGGACGCCGGCACCGACCGCGACCTGGATGAGGACGAGTGGGCGGAGCAGCGCGCCGCCGACCTCGGTGCGGAGGCGCGGGATGTCGACACGATGTTCGAGGCGATGGCCCGAGGGTACGACTCGGACGAGATCGGCGAGCTGGACGAGGATGACCCGCGCATCTTCGGGCACGCCGAGCTCGATCGGTTCGGTTCCGTGCTGGAGGAGTTTCGCGCCGAGCGGAGGCCGGAGCAGTACCGCACGGCCGCGGAGACGGCGCGTCTGGGCGCGAACGCCGAAGAGTTCGACCGGCGAGCTCGCGAGTCGCGTCAGCGAGACGACGACGCGCTGTTCGAGGATGACGGACTGGACGACGTGGACATGCGGCGCGCGAAACCGCTCCTGGACGACGTGGACGAGGACGGCATCGAGCGATCGAAGCCCGCGGTGCCGCGCGTCACGAACGACGACGTGCACGACGCGTTCAGGGCGATGGTCGCCACGCGGCGGCGCGCCGGGCTGGACGATCCGACGCGTCTCATGGCGGACATGGGACTGGACGAGGAGCCTCCTCGTCCAGGAGGGGCTCCGAGCGAACGAGCAAACGAGGCGCCCGAGCCCGACGCGCGCCGGTTCGAGCTCGAGGAAGCCGCGCCGAGAAGCGCGCCGGACGGCGACGAGATCGAGTACCTTCGCCGCGCGCCCCGGGAGAGCTGGGACTGCGAGACCATCGTGAGCACGTACAGCAACCTGGAAAATCACCCGAGCGTGCTCGACGAGCCGCACGGCGGGTCCGCGGCCGGACGGGGGAAGAGGCGCGGATCTCGCCGCGGACCGGGCGACGGCGCGCGCGGCGGCGACCCGTCGGTGATCCGCCTGTCCGCGACGAACGGCTTGCCCGTGGACTACGTGCGTTCGCGTCGCGACCGAGGACGGGGCGGCTCGATGTTGACGGCCGCCAACCTCGCGGCGATCGGCGAGACGGGCGAGGTCGACGACGCCGTCGGCGATACGGGCGAGGGCGACGCGTCGGACGACGGCGAGCTCGGCGAGGAGTGGCGGTCGAACATCCGGCGCAAGGGCGAGACTCCCGAGGAGAAGAAGGCGCGCAAGGCGGCGGTGAAGGCTGGCCGCCGAGACGCGCGCGCGGCGAAGAAGGGCCTGAAGACCACGTTCAAGCAAGAGGAGCGCGAGATGGGGAAGAAAGCGATGGTGGGTGACCTGAGGCCGGGGCTGAGCGTCACGCAGCTCGGGTAGAGCGTGAAGGGTTTCGTAGGACGCGACGGCTTCTGGTATACGAAGGCGGCTTTTTTTGCGATACGTAGCTCTACCGCTGAGACGATACCGATGCCCGCTCGACCGCTCACTCGCCCGCCCGCGCTTCATCCGACCACCTTGATGAGCATTTTGTTTTTCTTCCCCGCCGCGAGCATCATGACCCGCCCCTCGATGACGTCCGCCTCGCCGACGACGGTGTCCTCCGCGTCTACCTTTTGATTGTTCAGGCGCGCGCCGCCGCCCTTCACCAGCCGCTTCGCCTCGCCCTTGCTCTTCTGCAAGCCGGCGAGCGCCATGACGTCCACCACGGGCTGGCCGAGCACTTCGTCGCGTCGCAGCTCGGCGGTCGGGATCACCTCAGCGAGCGCCTCCAGCGTCTCGGCGTCCAGCACGGTATCGGCGCCCGGTCGTAACCCCGCGGTGGCCTTGAGCGCCTTGCGCAGTCCCTCGGGGCCGTGCACGAATCGCGTCGTCTCTTCAGCAAGCTTTCTCTGCGCCGTGTTCGGGACGTACCCCTCCGCGCCCATCGCGGTTTCAATCTCCGCGATCTCTTCCATGGGAACGAACGTGAGCATCTTCATGAACCGGATCACGTCAGCGTCCGTGCTCTGCACCATGTACTGGTAGAACTTGTACGGCGACAAGCGATTCGCGGCGAGCCACACTGCGCCCTCCTCCGACTTGCCAAACTTTTGGCCGTTTTCCTTGAGCAACAAAGGAAAGGTGACCCCGAACGCGCGCGCCGCGCCTTTTTCTTCGCTCGTTCGGTCCGTATCGACGACCCTTCGAATCAGGTCCGTGCCCGCGGTGATGTTCCCCCACTGATCCGAACCGCCCACCTGCACGCGCACGTCGTGCGCCTTGAACAGATGGCAAAAGTCGTACCCTTGCAGGAGCTGGTACGAAAACTCCGTGAACGACATGCCTTGCTCGCTGTCCAGGCGAGTCTTCACCGAGTCCTTCGCCATCATAGTCCCGACGCGCGCGTACTTGCCGATATCGCGCAAAAACTCCAGAAAACCCATCCCGCCGAACCACTCCAAATTGTTCATCACCACCGCGGTCTTCACGTCAGTCACGCCGTCCTCGCTCGCCATCTCCGCCGAGTTCCGAAGCACGTCTTCAAGGATCGCGCGGATGCCCTCGGTGTTGGCGTTGATGGTCGCTTCGTCCAGCACGGGGCGCTCCGCGCTCTTGCCGGAGGGGTCGCCCACGCGACCGGTCGCGCCACCGAGGAGCGCGACGGGGGTGTGGCCGCAGCGCTGAAACCACGCCAGCACCACGATGCCCAGCAAGTTCCCGAGGTGCAACGAGTCCGCCGTCGGGTCGAAGCCGCAGTACACGGACAACGATCCGCTCGCCGCCGACTCTCTCAGCTCGTCTTCGTTCGTGCACGCGTCGAGAAGCCCGCGCTGCTTCAAGACATCGACGACGTCCCGTCCGGTCGCGGCGCGCGTCGCGAAGCTCGCGCGGGAAGGCGACGCGGACGCCAAGTGCGGCATCCTCCGCGACGACGCGGCACCGAAGGCGCCGACGCCGCAGAGGCTGGTTCGCGTCGCGCCTGAAGAGACCACGCCGGGACGAGCCGCTCGCGCGACGTACGCCGCGGCGGGGCGAGTCGTGACCGCGGAGGCGCGGAGCTGAATCGCCGCGCGCTGCACGCGAATGCCCTGCGGTGCGAGGTATGCGATGAGGAAACGCGCGGTCAGTCGGCGCGTCAGAACGACGGTTGGGCCGAGCGTTCGTTCGGCGCGCAGCGCTCTCGGTTGCGATAGGAAAAAGCGCCGGTGGGCACGTGGGATCGGGATAAGAAACACGTCGACGACGCGACGCGGACGCGGGATGCGGCGCGCACCAGAGGGCGAATCGCGGAGGTTGCCATGTGCCTCGTCAACGTCAAGATCAAACGCTTCTCGAGCGACGACCGCGCGGGGGACAATGGCGTCACTCACGGGCCGCTGTCGTCCTCGCCTGCAGCTTCGCACACCTCGTTCCCAGCGGACCGGGCGATCGGCGCGAAAATGCCGGCCTGATCCTCGACGTCACTCGCCGGAAGGTTTCGGAAGATCGGGCCGGCGCAGACCTCGACGCGCATCCCACGACCTTCCGAAAATGGCCCAAGCCATGACCCTGGCGTCCCGCGGCGCCACGCTACGCGCCGCCGTGACCCGCGCCGCGCGCTTCGACTCGCGAAGCGCGTTCGCGCGCTCGGCGTTCGGGGGACGTTCCCGTCGCCGTCACGTGACGAGCGCGTTTTTCGGGAGGAAAGATGACGGGGAGAAGAAGCGCGTCGCCGACCTCGTGAACACCAAAATCGAGGAGAACACCGTGATCGTGTGGAGCAAGAGCTACTGCCCGTTCTGCGTGAAGGCCAAGAAGGCGCTGGACGCGTTGGAGGTGCCGTACGAGGCCATCGAGATCGACCGCATCAACGAAGAGAGGCTGATTCAGGAGGCGCTGCAGGATCTGTCCAACCAGCGAACCGTGCCCAACGTCTTCGTCGACGGGAAGCACGTCGGGGGTTGCGACGACACGCTGGGGGAGATCGCGAGCGGCAAGCTTCAGGAACGGTTCAAAAGCGCGGGCGTGACTTTCGTGGAGGCGTAGGTCCCGTCGCGCGAGGCGCGAAGACGAGAGGGCGGACGATTCGCGTCGTCGCGTCGACGACGCGCGCCTAACACCGACACGAAAACAAAACCTCTCGTGAGCGACGAATTTCGTCGTGATCGTCAATCGCCTTTTCGTCGCGCGCGCCGCTCCGCCTCGTCAAACTTGTCGAAATCGAAGTCCGCCTCTTCGTCGTCGTCGTCGTCGTCAAACTCGTCTCCCTCGACGTACTCGTCATCATCGTCGACGTCGGACGACTCGCCCTCCTCTTCCTCCTCCTCCGCTCCGGTCTCGAGGCGCGCGCGCGTCGCCGCGAGCTCGGTGACCAACTCGTCCAAGTCGGCGTCGAACGCGTCGTCGTCCAGCGCGGCGGGGTCGCCACCGACCTCGAGCCAGGCCTCCTCGGCGTCGCGCAACGCGCGCGTCGCGGCGCGTACCTTCGCCTCCCACGCCACCGTATCGGAGCGAGGCGCCGCGTCGACGGTCTCGTCGACGAAATCCGAGACGTACGGCGTCAAGCCGTCGCGCGTCTCGAACGCGTACCGAAAAGGGCCGTCGCGCGAGCGGTCGTCCTTCGCGTCCGCGTCCGTCTCTGACACGCGATTCGCCACGTCGCGCTCGTCCTCGTCGCTCCGCGCGAACGCGTCGTGCGGGCCTCGACCGAGCCGTGGCTTCGATCCGTCGCCGTCGCGAAACTCTCGCGCGTCGCGCTCCGCTTCGCGCGCGCGCGCCTCCGCGGCGTACGCCTCGTTTTCCGCCTCCGCCTCGGCGGCGCGCGCGAACGCCGCGTCCAGCTCCCGCTCCTTCGCGGACTTCGCGTCGTCGTCCACGAACACCAACCGCGGCGTGTGCTTCGAGCGAAGCATCTTCGAGGCCATGCTCCGCAGACGCGTCGCCTCGCGGCGCAGCGCGGCGGACGCCGACCGCTTGCGTCGCGAGAAGGAAGAAGGGCCGGGGAAGCCGCGAGTGACGCCGGGACGGTTCCGCGCGTCGTCGTCGTCGAAAACCTCGCCGGGCCGAGCGTCTTCGTCGTCGTCGCCGCCGTCCGCGACGGTCCAGCGCACGTGCGCCTTTTTGAAATCCCGCGCCATGCGCACCTCCAGAATCGTCACGCCGGTGCCCTCGAACCGGTGCGACACCGAGGGGTGCTCCAGCACCGCGCACAGCGCCTTGCGAAGGCGCACGCCCGCGCGCACCTGCGCCATGTCCTGGCCCTCGGCGTTGCGGATCTGGGGGTGCCCGGCGAAGTACGACCGAGTCGGAAGCCACCGAGGAGGGTCGACGCGGAGGCGCGACGCGACGCGCGGAACGCTCGAAACGACGGCGAGCGCCGGCGCCGCCGCGCGCGGCGCCGCCGACGACGGGGTCGAGTGGAAGGCTCGGAGTCGCGCGAGCGGTGCCGACCGAACAGACGGTCGAGACGTCCACGTCGGCGCCTGCGGCGGACTGATGGGGTTCGCCGTGCCCGCGGCCTCGCCGCACGCGGCGACGAGCGCGCGCGCGACCCGGTCGACGCGCCGCGCGCGCGTGATCGAGAACATCCTCCGCGGGCACGGGGGATCGTGGTGCCGCGCGGAGCGGTCTAAGCTGCCGAGGGAAGCGGCGGCGGTTCTCGTTCTTTCGTTTCGTCAACTCGTGCTCGCACGGACGATCGCGCCACGCTGGTGCCACGAGACGAGTGAGCGCGCTTCGATTCGCCGCTGGACGCGCACACCTCCGCGCACGATGGCGGATGCGACAGCGGAGTCTGGCGGCGCGGACGGCCCGTCTCCCACCCCCGAGGCCGCGCCCGTGGTCGCTGACTCGGTCGTGCCTCCGCCCCCACCCGACCCGGCGGAGGTGGCGGGCAAGCGCTCGGCGTGGGATCCCGAGCCCAGCCAGCTCAGCGACTCCGTGAGCGACGGCGCGCGCGTGCGCAGGCGCCGCGCGCCGTACTGGCACCGGGACGACGCGCCGGTGGACACGCGCGTGGACGGATTCGCGGGGTGGGACGACCTTCCCCGCGGGTTCATGAGCGCGGTGTTCGAGCTCCTGCACGAGCAGACCAACGCGCACAGGCTGGTGCGTCGCTAACCGTCGCGCGCTTCGACGAACGGAGCCTCCTCGAGGTCTTTCCAAAACGTTTTCGTCTCGTCGCCAGACGCGCGGAAACGCCGACTCTGACCCTAAACCCTCACTCCTCCCGCGAACGGCCGTTTTCCGTCGCGCACGCGCGCGCGCAGCTCATGACCTGCGGACTGGTGTGCAAATCGTGGCACGCGGACGCGGCGGAGACGCTACTGCGCGACACCGCGGCGAGCGGGCGCGGCGCGCGGCGCTTTTTTTTAAAAACAGAAAACGACGAGGACGCCGCGCGCGCGCGCGCCGACGGAGCGTCGGCGCGCGCCGAAGCTTCCGACGACCGAGCGTCGCTGCGCGCGAGACGCGAGAGCGGCTCGGCGGTCTCCGAGGCCGGAGGCTCCGAGGTGGACGGGGGGGAGGAGTTCTCCTCGAAACGGCGGAGGGTCGAGCCTTTCGCGGGGCCCGCCGGCGCGCCGCCGCGCGGCGGCGACGCCGCCGGCGCGTCTCGCCTCCCGGCGGCGCGCGACGATTCCTCCGTCGGAGCGCAGGGCGAGCTCGCGACGGACGTGCGGTAGAAAAGTGAGCCATGTACTACGTTTTGAAAGAGGTTTTTCCTCATCGACGCGCGCGCGATAGATGCGTTCGGAGGTGACGATCGTCGTCCTCGCGGAGCGACGGCGACTCGCGCGCGCCGCCGCCTCGCGAGAGACGTCCTCGCGACGACGCGTAAACGTAATTCTAAACAGTACCGTACGCGTCTAGAAGAATCCCCCGCGCTCCGCGGGCCCGGGCGCGTACGTGTTCCTGAGCGTTTCCTGCCATGACGTGTCCCTGGACCCCACCTTGGTGTTCCGAGGTCTGCGTCTCTGCATGGCGATGTCCGGCTTGGGGACGATCGCGCCGGACGCGAGTCGTCCGCGCGTCACCCGCACCTTGGTGCCGTCGTCCAGGAACCTGCGGCCCACGCGCACGGGCGACCCCGTCACGGGGTCCACCAGGTTGACGTTCGAGTAGTGCACCGGGCTCTCCATGGTGATGACGCCTCCTTGATTACTTTCCGTGCGCTTGACGTGCTTCTTCACCAAGTTGAGCCCTTCGACGATCAACCTGTTTTCCTTGCGAAATACCTTCGTGACCGTCCCGACTTGACCCCGATCCTTGCCGCTGTTCACCATCACCTGGTCCCCGCGGAAGATCTTCCAGCGCTCCACGAGGTTGCCCTGCGCTTTCCTCGCCTGTTTTGTCAGCACGCGCGAGTTCCACCGCTTCGCCCCGAGCGCCTTGTTTCTCTTGCTCTGCGCGCGTTTCCACTGCGCCCAGCCGCTGAGCTTGGGAGCGGACGCATCGGCCACCGAGGAGGCGTGGAACGATCGCGGGGACTGCGCCGCGAGCCCCCGCCAGGCCGGCGACGCCGCGAGCGATAAGGCACTCGACGCGGCGGGGGGCGCAGCCGTGGAGCAAGACGCGCCGAACGCCGCGGCGACGCGACAAATCGCGCTGCGAAGTGCCATCGTGTCGTCGCGAAGCGTGTTGTGAGCGTGGTCGATCGGGGACGCGCGGAAACCCTTGGACGAAACTCGGTGGCTTGTTATGTGTCGTCCATGGTCCATCTGCGAAGTTTCGAAGGGCGATGAGGTGAACCGTCGGGTTTCTGAGCGGATTTCTGTTGCACGCGTTTTTAGTCGCAAAATTCGGCACGCGCAACAACGGTCGATTTACGGATTCGGTTCGTGTCGGGAAACTCGGAAGGGGGAACGTCCCGCGCGCGTCCGTCAGAGCCTCCGGCGCGACGCGAGCACGCCGGTGTTCGACCATGTCGCTCGCGAGCAAACGCGCGGCGAACCCCGTGTCGTCTCCCCCCCCGAACGCCACGAAGCGGCCTCGCGGGGAGGACGCCAAGGCGAGCGCGGGCGATGCGGATGCCGCGAAACCGCCGACCAACGCTGACACCGGCGACGCGCTCGGACGGATCTTCGTGGCGGTGCGCATCCGCCCCCTGAACGCGCGCGAGCGCGAGGGATCCAGAGAGGAGCAGGCCACTCCGCGGTTCAGCGCGCTGGACGGCACGCGCGTGGTCGAGACGCGCCCCGTCCGCGAGGACGACGCGCTGGACGCCGCGCCCTCCGTCGCGCCCGCGTGGGAGGCGGATGCGGTCTTCGACGAAAACGACGACAACGCGGCGGTGTACGCGCGCACGGCCAAGTCGGTGGTCGACGCGGTGCTCCGCGGCGTCAACGGCACAGTCATGGCGTACGGCCAGACGTCCTCCGGGAAGACGCACACCATGTCTGGCACAGCCGAGGACCCGGGCGTGATGACGCGCGCGGTGGAGGACATCTTCGCCGCCGTCGCCGCCGCCGGCGAGGCGCGCGCGTTTGAGATCAAGGCGAGCTACATGGAGATTTACAACGAGGAGATCCGCGACTTGCTCGCGCCGGACGCGCCCGAGGCTGGCAGGGCTTCGTTCCACACCGCCGGCGGCGGCGGCGGCACCGACACGGCCGCGACGAGCTCGCGCGTGAAGCTCGTGAACGGCCCGAGAGGACTGACCCAAGTCATCGGTCTTGAGGAGCGCGTCGTGACGCGCGTCGCGCAAATCACGAGTTTGGTGGATGAGGGCACGCGCAAACGGAGCGTCGGACGCACGGCGATGAACGCCACTTCGAGCCGGAGCCACGCGGTGCTTCGCATCTCGGTGGCCTCGAGTCCCAACCCCGGGCACGCCCTGACCGGCCCTCCGCTCGCCTCGACCCTGTACGTCGTGGACCTCGCCGGTTCCGAGCGCGCCGACCCCAACGCGGCGCGCACGAAGAAACAGACGCAGCTCAAGAAGGAGGGCTCGAACATCAACCAGAGCCTGCTGACGCTGCGTCTTTGCGTGCAGAGGCTGGCGAAAGCACAAAACGCGTCTCATCAGTCGGAAGCGTCTCATCAGTCGGGGGGCGAAAAGCCCGGGGTCTCATCCGGCAAGACCGATGTCGCATCCGCGCAGAGAGACGGCGTCGGGCACGTCCCGTACCGCGACTCGAAGCTGACGCGCATCCTGCAGCCCGCGCTCGCCGGTCCAGGGCGCACGGCCGTCGTCGCCGCCGTCACCCCCGCGGCGTCGCACGTCAACGAGACCTACAGCACGCTGAACTTCGTCGCCGTCGCGAAGAGCGTCAAGATGGATGCCCGCGTGAACCGAGCCGGCGGCGCGGGCGGTTCCAGGACGCACGACAGCGAGGCGTTGAAGGAGCTGCGGGCGTGCGTCGCCGCGGAGGCGATTCGCCGCAAGTCCCTCGAGGAGGAGCACGAGCGCGTTTTGGAGGAGATGTCCAACGTCGGCGCGCGCCTCAGCGCCGCCGAGTCGCGCGCCGCCGCCGCCACCGCCGCCGCGGAGTTCGCCGAGCGCGCCGCCGCGTCCGCGCGCGACCGCGCCAAGGCGGCGGACGCGCGCGCCGAGGCGGCGGAGAAGGAGCGCGACGCCACCGCCGCGCACGCCGCCGCCGCGGCGAGCCGCTTCATGGATGCCAAGTCCGGCTCGCGCGCGGAAGCCGCCGCGCTTCGCGAGGCGCTCGAGGCGCTCGAGGCGGAGAAGGCCAAGGCGACCCTCGCGGACGCCGAGAGCAGGAAAGCGCTGGAGGATGTCGCGGTGTCGCTGGCGCGGGCGCAGGAGGAGACCGCGCGAGCGCAGGCGGAGGCTATGGCGTCGAAGGAGGCGGAAGACGCGGCGCTGTCGACGGCGGCGCGCGAGCTCGAGGCGGCGGACGCCGCGCGGTCGGCGCTCGAGTCGACGCTGCGCGGCGAGACGGAGACTGAGAAGGCGCGATGCGCGGCGATGAAGGCGAGTCTGGAGCGCGCGCGCGCGCGGGTCGTCGAGGCGGAGAAGAGAGAGAAACTCGCCGAGGAACAGAAGGGCGAGATGTCGGTTCGTCTGCGCGGCGCAGAGCGCGCGCTCGGCGAGGCGAAGGCGGGAAACGAAAAGATGGGCTCGGCGGAGCGGAAACAGTTGACGCGCGAGGTGGAGCGTCGAGTCGCCGTCGAGCAGGCGCTGGACGAATCCGAGCGCCGATGCGTCGTGCTGGACGCCGAGCTAAGCGCCGCGAAGGCGTCGCTCGCGCGCGCCGAGACGAACGCCGAGAACGCCGTGCGCGCTCTCGAGCAGGAGCGCTCGGCGGCGAAGGAGCTGGACGAGGCGGCCACCGCGGCGCTCGGCGAGGTTGAGCGGTTGGCGGCGGAGACGGAGCGGCTGGAGAAGGCGCTCGCCGCGCAGACCGCGCTCGCCGATGAGGCGCGCGTCGACCTCGAGATGACGCGCGAGGAGCTCGCGGAGGCGCGCGAGAAGCTCGCGGAGAAGGCGAACGCCTCTTCGCGGTCCGACCTGGACGCGAAATTGTCGACGGAGGCTCTTCCGTCGGAAGAGCTCGAGGCGGCGCGCCGGGAGCTGGCGTCCGCCGCCGAGCGCGCCGCCGCCGAGCTGGCGGCGGCGCGCTCGGCGGCGCGCGCGGCGGCGGCGGGCGAGGCGGCGGCGGTGGCTCGCGCTGAAGCGCTCGAGTCCGAGCTCAAGTCAAGCGAACGCCGCGTGCGTGACATCGAGGCGGACGCCGCGTCGCGCGTGGCGGATGCGACGGATGCCGCCGAGGCGGCTTCGCTCGAGGCGCGCATGCTGAAGGAGACCAACGAGGAGATGATGGGCTTCGTCGCTGAGCTCGAGCGGGTCTCCCAAGCCGCGACGGCGGAAGTGGAGGCTTTGAAGTCGCGCGGCGTCACCGCAGATCGGCGCCGATCGGCGTCGTGCGCGGGCGACGCGCCGGGCTCGCCCTTCTCCCCCGGCGTGACCGTCAAGGCGTCGACGGCGATGCGCGCGTCGAAGGCGGCCGAGAAGGCGAATCCGGCGGCTCGGGCCGAACGCTTCGCCGCGGAGGCGGCGGAGGCCGTCGACGCGCTCGTCGTCACCTCGACGACGGACGAGACTGCGGTTCGAGAGACGACCGTCCTGACGGTTGAGACGGCCGTCGCGACGGCGGCGGTCGCGACCGCGGTCGAGATGTCTCCTCGCGCGGAAGCGCCGAAGAAGCGTGGCCGCGGGCGCCCCAAGAAGGTACGCTCCGAGGCGGAACAGCGCTTCGTGGACCTGAAGGTCAAGAAGGACGACAAGAAGGTCGCCGCCGAGAAGGAAAACGCGCCCGGTTCTGATGCCGCGTTCTCGCTCAAGTCGCTGATCGTCGCGGCGAACGCGGCGAAGAAGCGGCCCGCGCTCGGCGCGGCAGACGCGAACGGAACCGCGAGCTCATCCGAGCGGGATTCCGAGCGAGGCGTCTCGATGGCGAAGCCGAAGCGGCGGAGACTGGCCGCCGTCTCGTCGCTGCGCGACGTCGTGGGGTCGCCGCTCGAGAACGGCCGGTTCCTGCGGTGACGATCGAAACGCATGCTTGCTGTGTTTGGAGTGCGCCACGGCTGTCGCGCTTTCTCCCCGGAGCGCGCTCGGGGGAGGATCGAACGCGCGACGGCGCGTTCGTAGCCGTCGTTCCGCGACGAAGAAAACGTCCGAAAAAAACTTACCGCACCGTACCGTAACGCCCGAAAACCCGATCTGCCGAAAAGTCGGCGGTGGATTTCCAGTCGACGCGTTTTCGACCGCGTCTGCGTCGAATCCGAGTCAGCCGTGCGTGTCCGCGCCAATGGGTCTTTCGCTTTTTCGCGGCGCTGCTCTCGGGCTCGCCGACGCGACCCTCGGCGCCGGCGGTCACCCCACATCACGCGGCACATGGCGCCCACGCCCAGGCAGGACGCCGCGGAGACGCGGCGCGGGGACTCCGCGCGCGACGATCTCGCCGCGCTGAGGGCATCGAAGGACACGGGGGAGCACCGAGGGACCAGCCTCCTGGCGAGCGCGACCGGCATCGGAGAGACGCGAAAACCCATGTGCGTGTCTGGAGACGGCGACGCCCCGTCGGGTTCGACGCGAGTCGACGACGAGGGCGAGTTGGCCCCCGACGCGACCGATCCAGGGCGAACGAAGTCTCGGGTTTTCGTCCGAGATTCGTCCGAGGAGCTCAGCGAGACGTCTCTGCTGTCCAACTCCAGCCGGCACGCGGAGGAGCCCGAGGATTTGACCTGCCCCGTCACGAAGATCATGTTCCGCGACCCCGTGTTCGTGGCGGGGTCGGGGAACACGTACGAGCGCGCCGCCATCGAGACGTTCTGGCGCGCACGTCGAGACAGGCGCGACCCTCTGACGAACGCGCACGTGAAAAACGCCACCTTGTTCACGAACTGGACGAAACGAAGGGAAGTCGACGCGTGGCTCACGCGGCACCCGAACCAGACGCCGGAAGGGTGGGCGAGCAGATCGGTTCCTCCGCCTCTCGAGGCGCGCGACGCGAGAAGGCGCCGCGGGCGGAACCGCGACGACGGGAGCGCGGAACGCGACGACGCAGCGAGCGACGAAGACGACGAACAACACGCGCGTCGCCGTGGTCGGTTTTTTTTGCCGACGACGTTCGCGGCGGCGGCGACGGCGGCGCTCTTCGCGACGGCGTTCCTCGCGGCGACGGCGCCGGCGCCGCCGCCCGGGTTCCCGCAGTTCCCGCCCGGCGTGGTGGCGTCGACCCTGAAAGGCTCGGGCGTGACCGGCATGCCCGCGCCTCCCGCGTGGTACGCCGCGATGCGGGCCGTAAAGCCGCCCTCGGGGAGCCGCGTGCGCGCGCGAAGAGGCTCGCGAGGCGCGCTGGAGATTGTCATCCCGCCGCGAGGAGACGCGGCGCGAGGCGACGCGCTCGCCGAGCTCGGCTTCGCCGCCGCGTGGTCGGCGTTCACCGGGGCGTGGACGCTCGGCGCGTGCCGCGGACCCACACCCGCCGTGGCGCTGTTCAGCGCGCCGTTCTGGGGCGTCAGCGCACACCTGGGCAAAGCCGCGCTGTGCGCCGCGACGGAGACGACGCGTGTGGTGTTCTTCCCGCCCTCGGACTCGGAGACGTTCGAGTCCGCCGGGGACGTCCCCTTTGTCGACGAGACGGCGCTCGACGGGACGTTTCGCGTCTCCTGGGAGATCTTCGGGAGACAAGTCGGGTGCGCGAGCGGGTCTCTGCTCGAACTCGACGGGGCCGAGATCGTTACGCGCGCGTACGTGAACGGCGTGCCGCAGACGGGGATCGAGCTCCGGGAAGGCGTCAAGTCGCACGCCGTGGGGAGAGGGATGCATCCCGCCGAGCAGAGCTTCGTTTCCGAGCTCGTCGCCGATGCGCTCGCCGAGGCGAAAAAGGCGCGCGAGATCGCTTCTCACTCGAAAGACAAAGACGTCATCTCGAACGGTCCCGACTCGGATCGAGGCGACGACCGAACAGTCCCCGGGGATCGAGCGGACGCTTCAAAGACGGTCGGTCGTCTCGTGGCCGCGAACGAAGCCGGCGAGGACGCGGGTAGGGCGCGGACGCGGGCGAGGTTGTGACAACCGACGACGAAAACGATTTTGATAGTCACTCTAACAGACTACATAAAAAATACTTGACTCACTTCCTTTCGCGCCCGCGACCGCGACCGCGGCTCGCCGCGTTCGCCGCGCCGTTCGCCTCGCGGTACGCCGCCGCGCGCTTCATCGCCAGGTTTGCCTGCGCGGACGCCGATCCGCCTTTGCCGGCGAGGGCCGCGGCGCGAGCGGCGGAAGCTCCGGCGGAGCCGCGCGAGCCGTCCGCCGCGGTTCGGTTCGTCCGCCGGACGACGCCCCTTCCACCGGCGGCGCTTGGGCCCCCTCGCCCGCCCGGCCCCGCCGGCTCCATCCCCAGCGCCGCGCTGACCCCGGCGCCGTACTTGCTTTCGCGCGCGGCGGCGATGCGCCGCGCGGCGCTCTGCGCGCCCGAGGCGTCGGTCGGGCCGTTCACGGCGTTCGCGTTTTTCGCGGACTGCTTGTTCACCACGCGCGGCGTCGGCAGCGTCGCCTTGGCGACGTCCTCCATCTGCCCGCGCAGGCGCGGGGTCTGGCGCATGAGCTTGTCCCTGAGATCGACGTACTCCTTGAAGTTCTCGACCAGGAACGCGATGCCCGTGCGCTCGACGTCCTTCACCGTCGGTCGGCGCCGGTACTTCTCGCTGAACGCGTTGGACCACTCCTCTAAATCCGCGCGGAGGCGTTTGTACCTCGCCAGCTCGGCGGTGAACTTGGCGACGGTGACCGAGCTCGGCGCGCCCGTGTCACCCGTCATCTCCGCGCGTCTTCGGGTCAGCTTCGCGAGCTGAGCCTTCATGCGGCGCTTCGTCGCGCGCAGTTCTTCGTCTTCCTCGTCGTCCACGCTCGCGTCGAAGGACTGGTACACCGATTCGAGCCCGCCGAAACGCGCGAGGACAGGCGCGGGCGACGACGCGGAGGTGGCGCGCGACGCGTCCGAGACGCGCCCGGTGGCGTCCGAGAGGAGCGCGGCGAACGCGGCGGCGCGCTCGGCGGCGTCCGTGGCCATTCGCGTCGACTCGGAGGAAGGCTCGGTATCCTTCGACGGTGCATTCCCGCGTGCGTTCCGACGCGTGATGGACGAGTCGTCGACTTCGTCGTCGTCGCGCGTCGGTTTCCGCGTCGCGCCTCTGTTAGGCGCGCCGCCCGCGTTCGCCGCGAGCGTCTCCCACGGCGATTTCTGCGATAACGACGACGGCGGCGACTGGACGCCATCGCGCGCCGCGGCGTTCGCCGCCGCCGCGCCGCCCTCGAGCGCCGCTCGCTTCGCCGCGACGATGGCGTCTTCTCGTTTCTGTGCCAGGGCGCGCGCGACGTCCGCGGTCCGTTTCGCCGTCGCCTCTGCGCGAGCCGCGGCCCAACGCTCGCGCTGCCGCGCGGCGATTTTTTTCCGCGTGCTCTCGTCTCGCGCCACCCCCGCGCTCCGCGACGCGCGTCTTCGCCGCTCCTCGACGGAAACGCGGTTTCGTGTGTCCCGCTTAAAAGCGTCGTCTGCCGACGTGGTTTTGCGCACGCCTGATGCCCGCGCGTCGTCGTCGTCGTCGTCGTCGCCGTCGTTCGCGGTTTCCTCCTCCTCCTCCTCCTCCTCGGCGTCCGCGGTTGCCGCTCGCGTCCTCCGCTCGGGCACGACCGCCTCCAGCCCGTGCGGCTGGATCCGCGCCGTGCCGTTCAGGGCTTCGTCGTCAGACGCGAGGCGCCACAGCAACGACGCGACGCCCATGGCGTCGCCCGGGACGGGCGCGTTCGTCACCTTCCGCGTGCCCTTCGGTCGGCCCCGGCGTCGTCTCGGGGGCGTCGCCGGCGCGGACGCGGGCTCGGGGATGGGGTCGGCGACGCGTATCGACGCGCCCTCGCCGAGCGACGCGTTCGAGGGGTCGCGCGTCGCGTCACCATCGTCGTTCTCGGAAGCGCCCGCGACGACGGTCCACGCGCGCGAAGCGCGCGCTCGAACGCGACCGACCGCATCCCCGCCTCGTCCCATCCGACACCGCCCGCTCTCGAATCGCACGCCACACCGCGCGACGCGCGTCTCGTGTCTCCCCGCGCACGTCGGGGCCGCCACCGGCGTGCGCGAGGCCACGTGCGTCGCCGGCATCGCCATGCACCAACCCCCCCACGCCCGCATCGTCCGCGTCGTCGCCGTCGCGGTCACTCGCGCCCCCCCGCGCGACGCTCAGTGTGGATATCGTGCCCCGTCACACCGCCCGTTTCGTGGTCGACATCGGCGACCGAAAACTTTGGATTCCCGGCTTGGTTTTTGGAGATGCGTAGCCTATGGGCCCGTTGGTCGTCAGAAAACGAGTTTTGACTACCCGCCGCCGCTTGCGGGCCCCACTCTCGCCCGCTCGAGACCCCCCTTGGGACACCGCTCGCCATGGGCAAGGACAAGAAGAAAGACGTTGGCGCCGCCCAGGTACGAAACCCGATCGGCTGAAACGCGCGTCGTGGCTTTTGTCACCGCACCCTCGAGCGTGTACCGGACGCGTCGATGCCGCAACCGCCGCCCTTTTTTGTTACTTCGCCCCGGAATTCGCGCATCGACTGACCGCGCAGCCCTTTCCCCGTCGGACGCAGGTCACCGAGGACTTCGCCATCCAGCCGGAGAAGATCACGCCCACCCTGGATGCGTCGAAATGGCCTTTGCTGCTTAAGAACTACGATAAGCTCATGGTGCGTGAGGCCGATCACCCGACGCCGCCGACGCAATTCGAGGGTTCTTTTTCACGCGAACACCGCGAAACGAGGGTTTGTTGACCGCTGGCCGGTTGGCGGTCGCGTTTCGGTTTTTCGGTCCTCGCCGGTCCTTGCTGACGACGCGCGTCTTCACGTCGTACCGACGTTACCGCCACTCCATATATCACCCGTAGGTTCGCACCGGGCACTACACCCCCATCCCGTGCGGCCACTCCCCCCTGAAGCGCCCGCTGCAGGAGTACATGCGCTACGGCGTCATCAACCTGGACAAGCCGGCGAATCCGTCGTCGCACGAAGTCGTGGCGTGGCTCAAGCGCATGCTCCGCGTGGAGAAGACAGGGCACAGCGGCACGCTCGACCCGAAGGTCACCGGCGGGCTGATCGTGTGCATCGACCGCGCGACGCGGCTGGTGAAGGCGCAGCAGGGTGCCGGTAAGGAATACGTCTGCATCGCGCGGCTGCACTCGGCGCCCGAGGGCGGGAAGGCGGCGGTGGCGAGAGCCATCGAGACGCTCACCGGCGCTCTGTTCCAGCGCCCGCCTCTGATCAGCGCGGTGAAGCGCCAGCTGCGCATCCGCACCATCTACGAGAGCAAGATGTACGAGTACGACGAGGAACGCAACCTGGTGGTGTTCTGGATCTCGTGCGAGGCGGGGACGTACGTGCGGACCATGTGCGTGCACCTCGGGCTGCTGCTCGGCGTCGGTGGCCACATGCAGGAGCTGCGCCGCGTGCGCTCCGGCATCTTGGGCGAGAGCGACAATCTCGCCACCATGCACGACGTAATGGACGCCATGTGGGTGCACGACAACTTGAAGCAGGAGGCGTATCTGCGGCGGGTCATCATGCCCCTCGAAGTGCTGTTGACCAACTACAAAAGAATCGTCGTCAAGGACAGCGCGGTGAACGCCATTTGCTACGGCGCGAAACTGATGATTCCCGGTTTGTTGCGATACGAAGCCGGCGTCGAGGTCGGCGAGGAAGTCGTGCTGATGACCACCAAGGGCGAGGCGATCGCGGTGGGGATCGCGCAGATGAACACCGCGGTGATGGCCACCTGCGACCACGGGTGCGTGGCCAAGATCAAGCGCGTCGTCATGGAACGCGACACGTACCCGCGCCGCTGGGGCCTCGGGCCCACGGCGCAGGCGAAGAAGAAGCTCATCGCGGAGGGGAAGCTGGACAAGTTCGGGAAGCCTAACGACAAGACGCCCTCGGAGTACCTTCGCGCCGTGCCGGACGCGTCCGGGGCTGGCGACAAAAAGGCGGACGAGACCCCGAAGCGCGAGCGGTCGCCGACGCTCGACGCCGAGGAGAAGAGCGCGAAGAAGGAGAAGAAGGAAAAGAAGGAAAAGAAGGAGAAGAAGGAGAAGAAGGAGAAATCGTAGGCTCGTCTCGGGACGCGCGGGACGCGCGGCGGACGTAAAGGGCGGCGGTTTTCGTCGGGCGCGGCGGATCCCTTTTGTACACTACACACACGTTCCATGTATGGTGATACCGCACGTGCCATCGCGCGATCCGACACCCTCTGCCGCGGTCCGCGCGACGCGGATGGCGACGCGCGTCGTGTTTTTTTTTCGTCGCGCCGCGCGTCACGAGGCGTAGAGCTCCGGTTTCAACGCGCCGACGTACTCGAGCTCGCGGTACGCGCCGTCGAAATCCAGACCGTACCCGACGACGAACGTGTTCTCGACGACGAACCCGCTCCAGTGCGGGTTGTTCGCCGGCACGGAGCAGTCTCGGCCGGCGCGCTTGTCGAGCAACGCCACCATCCGCACGCTCGCCGCGCCCGCCGCGGCGAACCTGTCACACAACGTCCGCAACGTGCCCCCGGTGTCGACGATGTCCTCGACGACCAGCACGTGCCTGTCGCGCACGTCCACGTCGCTCGATTCGGGGGAAACGCGCACGAACCCAGTACTGCTCGTCCCTTCGTACGACTTCGCCTTGATGGTCTCGACCACCATGCCGTCCGGTCTCGGGCGTATCGCCCGCGCGAGGTCGGCGCCGAAGAACATCGCGCCCGACATCACCGGCAAAACCACGGGCCTCAGATCCCGGTAGTGCGCCGCGAGCTCGGCACCGAGCTCGGCGACGCGCGCCGCGATGGCCTCTCGGGAATACAGCACCTCGACCACGGCGTGCACGTCCTCGGGAGGAACCGGAGCGGCACGAGACATCGCCGCCGGCTTGTCCGCCGTGCGGCTCGGTGTGTCGAGCGGAGAGAGCCCATAATTTCGGGTTTCGGAGTTTTCGCATGTCTTTCGGAAACGGAAAGACGGGAAATCACTTGATAGCGCGCGTGTCTCCGCTGCGTCGACCGGAAGGATGTCGACGCGCCGCGCCGCGCGCAGTCTCGCGCGCATGTGCGCGAGCACGTCCGCGCGCGCGTACGATTCCGCGACGAGCGCTGCCTCCGCCCGCGCGCTTTCGAGCCTGTCCGCCTCCCGCGATCCTTTCGGGCGTTCGTCCGGCGGGGCCGAGGGGCGCCGTCCGCGAGGCGCGGACGTCGACGCGCGCTCTTCTCGCGGCTTCTCCAACAGGCCCAGCGAGGCGGTGTACGGCGGCCCGAAGCCGAGCCCCGACCGCTTCACGCTCCGCCGGCTGATGCGGAAGTACGCGAAGGGCGAGCGCATCAGCGTCGTCACCGCGTACGATTACCCGAGCGCAGTGGCGGTGGACCAAGCCGGCATCGACGTGTGCCTCGTCGGGGACAGCGCGGCGATGGTCGTGCACGGCCACGACACGACGCTTCCCATCACGCTGGACGAGATGCTGAGCCACTGCCGCGCCGTCGCGCGGGGGGCGTCCAGGCCGCTGCTCGTGGGCGACCTGCCGTTCGGCTCGTACGAGCAGTCGCCCGGCCACGCCGTACAATCGGCGACGCGTCTCTTGAAAGAGGGCGGCATGGACGCCGTGAAACTCGAAGGCGGATCGCCCGCGCGCGTCGACGCCGCCAAGACGCTCGTCGACGCGGGCATCGCCGTCATGGGCCACGTCGGTTTGACGCCGCAGAGCATCTCCGTGCTCGGCGGGTTCCGGCCGCAAGGCCGCGATCTCGACTCGGCGCTTCTCGTGCTCGACCGCGCCGTCGCGCTGCGCGACGCGGGGTGCTTCGCCGTCGTCCTGGAGTGCGTCCCGGGCTCGCTCGCCGCGGCGGTGACGGCGGCGCTCGACGTGCCGACGATCGGCATCGGCGCCGGGAACGCGACGTCCGGCCAGGTCCTCGTGTACCACGACCTGCTGGGGTTCACGCGCCACCCGCATCACGCCAAGGTCACGCCCAAGTTCAGCAAGCAGTACGCCGACGTCGGCGGCGCCGTGAGCGGCGCGTTACGCGCGTTCCGCGACGAAGTCGCCGGCGGGGCGTTTCCCGGTCCGGAGCACTCGCCGTACCGGCTGGGCGCCGAGGACGCGGCAAGTCTGGCGCGCGCGCTGGACAGCAGGGGCATGGGGGCCGCGGCGCGCGCGGTCGAGGAGGCGATGGACCGGGAGCGCCGAGGCGAGTGAAAGGCAGGCCACCGGAAACGCGAACCGAAGCTTTCAGTATTACTTACTATTCGTACCGTTTTCGCTCGTCGTCTACTCCTTTCAGTAATACCGACGTTTTTCGGGTCGCGTCGCTCTTCGCCGCGGACCGACGCGCCCGTCGCTCGTCTCGTCACTCGCGCGCGAGCCTTCTCAGCGCGTCCCTGAACGCCGCCTCGAGCGCGACGAGTCGT
>MDSV01018301.1_pt1 | contig 32233 bp, 19 predicted proteins | sample 810851 | NCBI WGS metagenome assembly MDSV01 (sample SAMN05326640, study PRJNA326480) | marine metagenome | isolation source: seawater | place: Atlantic Ocean: North East | collected 2012 | reverse complement strand
GCGCGCGCCGCGGGCGCCGGCCGTTTCGGCGACGCGTGGCGCGCGGCGCGCGGGGAGATGTCGGGCGCCGAGCTCGTGTACGGGATCGACTGCCCGCTCCCGCCCGCGCTCGGCGCCGCCAGACTCGTGGCCTGGTACAACGTCAACCGGGGCGAGGCGCAGGCGGAGATGCGTCTGTTCGACCTGTGATGAGCGCCTTTTTGGCGATGGAGACACCTTTTCTCAAAACGTCGCGAACGATACGAGACGACCCGCGCGCGACTTTCCGACGATCGCGCGATCGTCCGAACCTTTCGTCACGAAACCCGCCCCTCATACACAATAGGTTCCGCGACGCGTCGCCTCTCTCCCTCTCGCGTGGCTTCTCGCGTCACCGCGTCGTCGCTCGTCGTTCCAGCACCAGCCCGACCTCGCCGATGGTCATCGGGCCGTCCGGGGTGTCCACCGGCACGACGTGCGACTGGATCGCCGACATCACCTTGTCGAAGCTCTTCTGCTCGCAGACGAAGAACGCCTTGCAGTTGGTGGACTTGGGGGGGTTGAGCCACGCCGTGACGTCCACCACCCCGGGGACGTTGAACACGGCGGTGGTGATGCGCAAAACGTCGCCGACTTTGACGGCGCCGCTCTTCTCCGCGTTGGACCCGGGGACGATCTCATCCACCACGATCTTCGTGTAGATGCCGTCGACGCGTTCCTCGAAGACGATCCCGAGCGGGCGCTCGATGGTCACCGCGACCGCCTCGCTGCCCGCCTCGAAGCGCACGTCGTTGACCGGCGCGAACGACTCCGTGGGGAACTGGGGGACGCCGAGGTCGAACAGGAAGTCCTGCGTGAACGCGCCCGCGGGCGCATCCTTGCGACCATCTTCGGCGAGCCAAACCGCCTTGCCGGTGGTCACCGCGTCCGCGTCCGCCACCACCGCTTTGCAGCGCGCGCGCGCGGCGCGCGAGGGCGCGCGGCGCGACGCTCGGAGCGAGGCGACATTCGCGCACGAGGCGAGCGACGTGAGCGCGAACATCTTGGGATGGCGAGGTGTGCGGTCCAGTCACGAGTGACACGGTGACGTCGCGCATCTTATCGACATTTTTTCACCGAGGCCTCGCGAAAAGCTCGCCTATCTCCAGTCGCCCGTCGAGTTCGCGAGAGATCGTCAGTCTCCGCGGCGCGCGGCGCGTGCTGATGCGAAGCCTCGCCGCGTCGGTCGCACGCCCGCGTGCGCTTTCCCGCGTCGCCCGCAGAGCGGCAGGCGCGTTTCCCGCGCGTTCGGCCGCCTCCGCCTCGCCCGCCCCGTCGCCATCCGAAGACACCCACGAAATGCTCGTGCTCGGGTTGACGGGCGGCATCGGGATGGGCAAGTCGTTCGTCACCGACGCGCTGCGCGCCCTGGACGTCCCCGTGCTGGACAGCGACGCGAGCGTGCACGCGCTGTACGCCCCCGGCGGCGGTGCGGTCGAGGCGGTCCGCGGCGCGTTCGGGGACGAGGTCATCGGCGCGGACGGAGGCGTGGACCGCGCGGCGCTTTCGAAGTTGGTGCTCGGCGGGACGGCGGAGCGCGACGAGAACATGCGAAGGTTGGAGTCGCTCGTGCATCCGATGGTGGAGCGGGCGCGCGCGGCGTTTCTGAACGAGGCCCACGCGGAAAACCACACGTTTGTGGTGTTGGACATCCCGTTGCTGTACGAGAAGCGGTACGAGAACACCGTGGACGGCGTGGTGGTCGTGAGCGCCGGCGCCGAGAAGCAGCGCGAAAGAGCCATGGCGCGCGACGGGATGACGGAGGCGAAGCTGGCGAGCATCGTCGCCCGCCAAACCCCCGACGCGGAGAAACTGAAAAGAGCGGACGTCGTCATCGACACGGGGTGCGCGAAGGAAGAGACGCGGCGCGCGGTCGAGGCGCTGGTGCGTTCGATACGCGCGGGGGAGGGGGGATTCGTGGCGAGGACGTTCGCGCCGCAGTCGAGCGCGCGACGAGAGTGAGAATCTTTTTCATCAACAAAGTCAAAAGTCCCATCATCGCTCGTCGCGCCTCCGTCGCGTCAAGAAAAATCTCGTCTCGTCGCGTCGTCACTCGTCGTCGTCGTCGTCGTCGTCGCTCTCCTGGAGCCACTCGATGAAGGGCTTGGCCTGCTTCCGCACCGCCGCGCCCGTCTCGGCGTCGACGCCGAACTTCCGCGCGGACCTGGGGTCGGCGGCCCACTTCGAGATGGCCTCCTCCTCGCACACGTCCTCGTCGTACAGAGCCTTGAGCACGGCGACGAGTCTCTTGAAGTCGTCGGGCGCCGTCTCGGTGACGTACAGCTCGACGGCGTTGAGGATCGCCACCTGCATCGCAGAGGCGTTTTCCCCGAGCGCTGCTTCGACGAGGTACGCCTTCTTCTCCACGATCTGCGGCGCCAGCGGCTGGTCTTCGTCGAAGAGCGCCTCCACCAGGAAGTGCGCCCCGAGCTCGGGGGTGTCGACGCCCAAGCCCTCGCTCCGCAGGTACGCCGCCGTCTCGGCCGGGCTCTTCTTCTTGCCCAAGACGTATCCGCGGAGCTTACCGATGCGCTCGTCCTCTTCCTCCTCGTCGGAGGACGACGCCGCCGCCTCCGCCGCCGCCTTCTTCGCCGCCTCCTCCTCGAGCTTCGCCTTCTTCTCCAGGTCGTCCGCGACGGTGACCATCGCCGCGGAGGCGTCGGTGAGCTGCTCGGCGGCTCTCGCCGCCATCGCCGCGGCGGAGGTGTCCGTGGCCCACACCGTGTCGTCGTCCTCCTCCTCCTCGGACTCGGGCTCGGGTTCGGACGCGCTGTCCCGCCCGCCGGAGCCGTTCTCGGACTTCTCGTCGTCGTCCTTCTTGCTCTTCTTGCTCTTCTTCTCCTTCTTCTCCTTCTTCTCCTTCTTCTCCTTCTTCTCCGCCTTCTTCTTCTTGCGCTCCTCCGCGGCGGCGGCGTCGAGCGCGGCGCCCTCCTCCTCGCGCTCCTTCTCCGCGCGGCGCAGCTGCTTGTCCTTCTTGCTGGCGTTTTTGTCCTTCTCGGGGGGGTTCTTGATGATGAACGTGCACAGCTTGTGGCGCATGTCCACGTCCGACACCGCGCCGCACGCCTTGCACTTCAGGTGGATGGTCTCGCGCTTGGAGATGTTGATCACGGTCTCGGGGTTGCCGCACGAGTGGCACTGCACGAAGCGCTTGATGTACCCCTCGAGGTGGTTCGCCAGCGTCTCCGCGGTGTGCGCGCCGTTCACGATGCATTGCCCGCCGCTCTTGCTGTCGAACTTGGTCTGCGCCCCGAGCTCGCACCCGAAGTACTTCAGCGTGTGCGTCGGCGGCCGCGCGAGCGCTTTGGCGACGTCCACCATGTTCACAACGTTGGTCTTGATGCCATTCCCGCGACCCTCGATCTTGGCCTGGATCGCGGGCATCTTGTACCGGTAGAACTGGTCCCCGGCGTTGTCCGCGCCGATGTTGATGGTCGCCATCGCGCTCGTTCGATTAAGCGCGCGAAGTCACGAAATCGTCGCGTCGGCGCGTCGTGTCAACGCGAGGCGAGAAGGCGGCGTGTCGCGGTCCTCGTGGAGGCGCGGCGAAAGATCGGGGAACGTCGTCCCGAAGCTCGAGTCGTCGCGGAGACGACGTGGCTGGCGTCGGAGTGGGTCGCGAAGCGCGCGCTACGTGAGATACGTGCGAGGGCCGTTTACATGAGGAGCAAGCTCCTCGATGATGTCTGGTGGCTGGACGTGCGTGCGCGCGTCGTGAAGTGGAGCGCGCGCACGCCAGTTCGAAGGGACGTCCCTCGGCGGCGGACGCTAACCGATTTCCAGACAGTGTTTTTAGACTGATGCTTCATACGACCGAGTCGCAGTCTCGATCCACGACTTTCGCGCGCGTCTGATCTCTGCACCTCGTGGCGAATCGTGCGGCGTCGAACGGGTTCGCGCCCCTTCGTGCGCACAACCATGCGCGCGGCGCTTGGTTTCGCAGCGCGCGCGGCTCCTCCAGGTTGGCAAGCGGCGCGTCGCAGGCTCGAGACGCGGCGGCGTCTAGGCATCTTCCCCTCCGAGTCCGCTCGCGCGGCCGGCACCGCGAGCGGCATGTCGTCGTCTCCCTCCACCTCGCGCCCGACGCTGCGCGGCGTGATCTTCGACATGGACGGCACGCTGACGGTGCCCAATCACGACTTCGCGCGCATGTACGAGCGCGTCGGTTGCGTGACGAACGACATCCTCACCGAGATTGACACCTGGGACGCCGCGAGGAAGGCGCGGGCGGAGGCTATCATCCACGAGATGGAGACGGAGGCGTTAGTGGGCATGCGCGTGATGCCGCACGCGTCAGACTTGGGGGCGTTTCTGGACGCGCGAAACGTGCCCCGGGGGCTGGTCACGCGCAACGTCGCCGCGTCCGTGGACCACTTCCACGCGAACCACTGGGGAAAGCGAAAGCTCGAGGCGAGTGGGGCGAAGTTCGCGACGACCGAAACGCGTTTGGCGACGACCGAAACGTTAAAGCCCTTCTCTCCGGCGTTGGCGCGGGACTTCCGCCCGTACAAGCCGGCGCCGGACGCGCTGCTCTTCATCTGCGCGGCGTGGGGCGCGGCGCCCTCCGAGTGCGCGATGGTGGGCGACAGCGCCAAGGACGACATCGTCGCGGGGAACCGGGCGGGGTGCGTGACCATCTTGCTGGACACGGAAGGGAAGTGGAGGTGTGAAGAACGGAGCGGCGAGGACGAGGGACGGAACGCGAGCGGCGCGGAGGACGCGCCGAACGTTTTGCGCGGAGAGACGGTCCCGACGCACATCGTGCGGTGCCTTTCGGAGATCCGGCCATTGCTGGAGCGCCACTACGAAATCGTCGGAACTCCTTGAGACGTTCGCGCGCTGAGAGTCTGAGCGATACGCGTCGACGATACGCGTGTCGTATCGTATGATGCTCATGGTGTACGACGCGTCGCGCGTGTCGCGCGTCGCGGCGCGAACGCGAACACGAAGAAAAACACACGCTTCCGACCGTTACGACACCAGACGCGACGTTTCGGAATCACGCCGCCGCGGCTTTCCTGGTTTTGCCGTACTCGGCGCAGAGCTCCGCCTGCACGTCCTGCGACACCGGCTGGTGCTGCGCGTACTCCATCGTGAACTCTCCCTTGCCCTGCGTCATCGACCGCAGCTCCGTGGAGTACCCGAACATGTTCTTCAGCGGCACGACGCACGTGACGATGACGTCGTCCCCGTCCGCGACGGAATCCTGGATCGTGCCCTTGCGCCGGTTCACGTTCCCGATCACGGTGCCTTGGAACTCGGAGGGCACGGTGATCTCCACCTGCATCACCGGCTCCAGGATCCTGGGCTTCGCCTTCTCGTACACCTGCCTGAACGCGCTCAGCGCCGCCAGCTTGAACGCCATCTCGCTCGAGTCCACGGCGTGGGACGCGCCGTCCGTCAAAACGACGCGCATGCCCTCGACCGGGTGCCCGATGAGGCCGCCCGTCTGCGCTGCCTCCTTGAACCCCTTGTCGCACGCCAGGACGTACCCGGGCGAGATGGCGTTGCCGACGATGCCGTTCTCGAACACCACGTTGCTTTCCATCGCCTTTCCACCCGCCGACATCTCCCTCATCTCCTCCTCGGTCAAAGGCTCGACGTACCCCACCACGCGGCCGTACTGCCCGCTGCCGCCGCTCTGCTTCTTGTGAAGGTAGTCGAAGCTCGCCCGCGCCGTGATGCACTCGCGGTAGTTCACGCGCGGCTCGCCCACGTCCACCTCGCACCGGTACTCGCGCCGCATGCGCTCGACGTAGATGTCCAGGTGCAGCTCGCCCATGCCGCTGATGATGGTCTGGCCGGACTCCTCGTCCAGGCGCACTCGGAACGTCGGGTCCTCGCGCTGGAACCGCGAGAGCGCCTTGGAGAAGTTGGCGCTCTCCGCGCGCGACTTGGGGGACACCGCCAGGCTCATCACCGGCTCCGGGACGCGCATGGAGGTCATGGCGACGTTCGTCCCCGGGTCCGCGAACGTGTCTCCGCTCTTGCAGTCCACGCCGAAGAGCGCCACGATCTCGCCCGCCTTGGCCTCGGCGACGTCCTCCATCTCCTCGGAGTGCATGCGCACCAAGCGCGGGACTTTCAGCCGCTTGCCCGTGCTCGTGTTGACGATGGTGCCGCCCTTCACGATCGTGCCTTGGTAGATCCTGAGGTACGTGAGCTGGCCGAACCGCCCTTCCTCCAGCTTGAACGCCAAACCGACGAGCGGCGCTTTGGGGTCAGAGCTGAGCGTGACGGGCGCTTCTTCTTTGTCCAGGTCGAGCGCGACGTTCGTCACTTCGTGCGGCGCGGGGAGGTAATCCACCACTCCGTCCAACAGCAACTGCACGCCGCGGTTCTTAAACGCGCTGCCCATGAACACCGGCGCGAACGCGCGCGCGATCGTCGCGCGTCGGATCGCGGCTTTCAGCTCGTCGACGCTCGGTTCGTCGCCCATCAAGAACACCTCACCCAGGGTTTCGTCCACCTCCGCGACCGTCTCGATGAGCTCCTTGCGTTTTCGTTCAACGAGCGGCTTCAGCGCCTCGGGCACCGGCCCGCGCGCGACGTCGCTTCCGCTCGGACCGGAAAACGTCACCGCCTCGTTCGTCACCAGATCGACCACGCCGTCGTGCTTGTCCTCCAACCCGATGGGGACGTGCACGGCGGCGGCGTTGAGCTTCAGCTTCGCGCGCACTTGTTCCAGGACTCGAAAGGGGTCCGCGCCCGTCCGGTCGCACTTGTTCACGAAGCACAGCCGCGGGACCCCGTACCGACGCATCTGGCGGTCCACGGTGATGGACTGCGACTGGACGCCGCCGACGGAGCAGAGCACCAGGATGGCGCCGTCCAGCACCCTGAGCGCGCGCTCGACCTCGATGGTGAAGTCCACGTGGCCGGGCGTGTCGATGATGTTCACGTTGGAATCCTTCCACTTGCAGTACGTCGCGGCGGACTGAATGGTGATGCCCTTCTCGCGCTCGAGCTCCATGGAGTCCATCTTGGCGCCGACGCCATCTTTGCCGCGCACCTCGTGGATCTCGTGGATGCGCCCGGTGTAGAAAAGGATGCGCTCCGTCAGCGTGGTCTTGCCGGAGTCGATGTGCGCGCTGATGCCGATGTTGCGCGCGAGTGGGTCGATCGCGCCCGAGGCGAACGCGCGGGACGCGCCGAGGGGTGACGCGCAGAAACCGACTGATCGGACGCGAAGCGGCGGCGTCGCGCCCACGATCGCGTCGGCGAACCCGGTCGGGGCGATCAGGCGTCCCAGGAGCGCGCCGATTTCGAGGGAGGCACCGTCGGTGCGGGGGCGGGCGCCGACGGCCGCGGCGTGCAGCCGCGACGCCGCGCGGGAAACCGCGCGCGCGCTCATCACGGACTGGCGCGGTCGACGCCGCTTCGAGGAACGACGTGCTGACAAATGGAGGATATGCGCGAAATTAGTAGACTGAACATCCATACAGTGTGTTGTTTACAGGTGCAGGATTTCAGGCCTTCAGGGCCCGTTCGCCATCACGTCGACTCCTCCCGCTGTGTCTACTTCGAGCCCTGCTTCTTCCCGCCTCCGAACCACGACCCGAACCACCCCCTCTTCTGGCTCTTCGCCTCGTGCGTCTTGACGAACTCGACGTAGTTCTTCCCGCGCATCAGCCGCGCGGCGGTCTCGCGCTTCTCCAGCTCCGCCTGTTCCTTCCGCTGCTCTGGCAGGTAGAAAAGAAAGTACGCGCCCACTCCGGCGACGCCCCAGGACGCGAGTCCCGCGGGGCCGGTCAGTCCGAACACGTTCCTCGCGAAGGTGGATGACATCCCGAGACGCGCCCTCGGCGCACCCGTGCGTTCGCGCGCGCGGCGAAGTGACGCGCGAGACGTCGACGTTCGCGTTTTTCCCGAACGACGGATGATGACTGACTCGACGAAACGTCGTCTTGCCCGAAGTTTTCGCACACCCCGGAGTGCCGAACGCCGGTGGCCAGTCTGAGGTCGCGCACCCGGCTCACCATGTCCGGCCGCGCCGTCGGGACGCTTCGCGCGCGTCGCGGCGCCGCGCGGCGCGACGCGACCGCCGCGAAGCCCTCGTCGAGTGACGCTGACGACGCGTCGACGCGGTCCCCCGACGACGCTGGCGTGCGGAGACGAAGAGAAACGACGACACCGACACGCCGTCGGTTCTTCCGGACGCTGGCGCGCGTCGCGCGCTTGGCGCGGCCGTACTTCTACGGGGACTCGAGGTGGCGCGCGCGCGGCTTGCTCTTCGCGGTGGTCACCCTGTGCGGGCTCACCACGTGGCTCATGGTGGTCTTCTCGGACTGCCAGAAGGACATGAGCACCGCGCTCGCGGAGAAGGATGCCGCGGCGTTCTACGCCGCGACGCGCAGGTACGTCGCGGTCGTCGCGGTCGCCGCGCCTCTGTTCGCGACGTACGCGTTCGCGCAGAACACGCTCGCGCTGGAGTGGCGCGTCTGGCTCACTCGCGCGCTGATGGAGCGGTACTTCCGAGGGGAGGTCTTCTACAGGCTCGAGCGCGGCAGGTCCGGGTCCGCGCGCGAAAGCACGCGCGCGAAAGAACTCGGCGGTTCTGAGGGGCCCGCGGCTCTCCGAGCGATACACCCCGAGCAGGCGCTGTGCGAGGACGCGCGGCGGTTCACGGAGACGTGCGCGACGTTGCTCACGACGGCGGCGCAGAAACTGCTCTCGTTGTGCGCGTTTCTGCGCGTGCTGTATTCGATATCCCCCGTCCTCGTGGCGACGTGTTTCGCGTACAGCGCGTGCGGCGCGCTCCTGGCGTCGCGGCGGTTCGCCGGGCGTCTGACCGACGCCGACGCGGCGTGCAGCAGAGCCGAGGCGGATCTGCGAAGCTCGCTGCTTCGCGTCCGCGACCACGCGGAGAGCGTCGCGTTCTGCCGCGGCGGCGCGCGGGAGTTCCGGAACGCGCTCGTTCGTCTGCGCGCCGTCTGCGCGGCGGCGCGCGCGAGCGTCGCCGCCTCGCGCGACGCGCGTCTCTTCGCCAACGCCTTCGAGTTCGCGACGTTCGCGGTGCCGAGCCTGGCGATCGCGCCGAGCTACTTCCGCGGGGACGTCGCGTTCGGCGCGGTCACGCAGGCGGGGTTCGCGTTCAGGACCGTCAGCGCCGCGCTGAACGTCGTCGTGGGCAGGTTCGAGGAACTCACCGCGCTCGCCGCCGAGACGGAGCGGCTCGAGGCGCTCGAGGCGGCTTTGCTCTTCTGGTCCGACGCGGACGGCTCCTTTTCCGCCGCGAAGCCGAGCGCGGGCGAGCGGCGCGCCATTACATCGACCGACTCGACCGGCTCGACCGACCCTGATGACTCGACCGACGCGGCGGACGTCGTGCTTCGTCTGGCGAACGTCTCCGCGGCGGTCCCGCGCGCGCCTTTTTTTTTCGTGCGCGACGAAACGAAGACTGGAGTCCCACACGGCGCGCTCGACGCGCGGCGGCGCGCTCCGCGGCGGCGCGCGTTGTGGTCCGGCTTGGACTTGGTCGCGAGAAGAGGCGATGCCGTGCTCGTCGCCGGCCCCAGCGGGTGCGGGAAGAGCGCGCTGTTCCGCGTGATCGCGGGGCTGTGGGACCCGCAGCCGACCGACGAGGCGCCTTGGTTGCTCGCCGCGCCGCCGCGCGCGCGGACGATGTTCCTGCCCCAGGAGACGTACGCGCCCGGCGGCGACGCGACGCTGCGCGACTTGGTGACGTACCCGGGGAAACCGAGCCTCCGCGACGACTTCTCGTACGTCGTCGACGGCGTCGAGACGCGTTTCGACGACGACTACGACGACGACGACGACGTGCGCGACGCCCTGCGCGCCGCCGGGCTGCGGAGGCTTTTGTTTCTCGACGAGGCGTCTCGAGAGCCCGTCCGTCTTTCCGGCGAGGCGCCTTCGAGCTGCTTGGACGTCCGCCGCGACTGGAGCGCCGAGCTGAGCCCGGGCGAGCGCCAGCGCGTGGCGTTCGCGCGGGTGGCGCTTCGCCGACCGTCCCTCGCGTTTCTGGACGAGGCGACGTCTTTCCTGGACGAGCGCGCGGAGCGCGAGATGTACGCGCTCGCGCGGCGACGCGCGGGGTGCGTCGTGAGCGTGGGGCACCGGTCGTCGCTGGTTCGGTTCCACGACACGAGGCTCGACTTCGTCCCGGGTCACAGGATCGTTGGCGAAGAAGGGGAAGAAGAAGACGCGTTCGACGCGCCGGGGACGTGGGAGACGAGCGCGTGTCGCGCGTGAACAGCCAAGATAGAGGAACGGAAGCCGCGGGAGTCGCCATCGTTCGTAGACTAACAACGCGCGCGTCGTTCGCGTCGTTCGCGCCGTTCGCGCGACGCGTGTGCCGTCCCATCGCCGATCCGCGCGCCCCCCGCGCCTCGCCTCAGTGGGCGATGTTGTACTTGTCGAAGTCCTTGACGCAGACGCCCAGCCGCAGCCGCACCACGCCGGCGGCTTTGGTCTGCAGGCGGAACCGGTCGCCGGGCTGGTGGATCACCTCCTCAAACTTCAAGCGCGGCCGTCCTCCGACGAAGAACGCGCTGAGCCTCTCCGCGGCCGTGCCCTCGGGGCACCACGTCGCCACCTCCACCTCGTGCTCGCCCGCGGCGGTGGGGACGTGCGCGAAGCCGTACCCGGCGAGGTCCTTCGCGCCGTGCACGTCCATGGACCACACCTGGAACCACATCTTGGGCCACCCCACGAGCGACTTGGCGGCGAAGTGCGCGTCCACGGGGTGCGCCCACACCACGCACGGCTCGCCCTCGGGGGGGTAGTCGCAGTGCGTCTGACCGCCGCTCTCGCCCTCCACGAGCTCCCACATGCTCCCGGCCTCGAGGCCCCACTGCGAGCGCGCGAGTCGACGGATGGGGACGGGAGCGCACAGAGCGCGAACGGGACGGATCCGAAGGACGTCAGCGCGGATTTGAAACGTTCGCGCGAGACGGGACGCGCGGAGGGGGGGCGGAGGGGGGACGTGCGGTCGCGAGCGCTCGCGCGACACCGGTCGCGGTCGTACCTTGCAGAAGAGGTTCCTATCCTCGAACCCCATCGCCCCAACGATCTCGCCGACCACGTGCAGCTCCGCCATGGCGTCTCAGGAAACGAACGAGTCCGCGGAAAAGGTGCCCGTTGCCGTTTGCGTTCGGCGATGCCGAGGAAACCTCGAAGCCGAAGCGTGTCGGGGACGACGCACGCGGCGGGACGCGACGACGCGCGTGTGCGTGTGCGCGCGAGTGTGCTCGAGCGGCGTCGAGCGCTCGGGCGCGGCGCGGTGTGCGCGGCAGGCGCGCCGCGGCCGAGGAAGGCGGAGGGAAACTGTCCGACCGACCGTTCATTTGAGTTTTTTTGGCGTTCCTGCCTTCCTGCGTTCGAGTCGACACGAAAGTGGAAAAACGTTCTCGAAATCTGACGAGCGAGTTGTGTGTTATTACGGCGTCGCGAACCCGCGCGCGCCGAGAAGCGCCCGCGGACTTTCGACGTCGTCCGGGCCGCGAAGACGCCCCCGACGCGCTCGCGCTCCTCTCCTTCTCAAAAAAATCCCTCAAAGAAACCGCCTCTCCGCCGAAGAGGCGCGGCGCCCGTCGCGCGCGCCTCACGCCGTCTTCTCCGCGCAGTAGAGGTAGTGCGTGGGGCGGTAGGGCGTGTAGGGCACGCGGCTCTCCTCCTCCGAGTACCAGATGGTGGAGAGGTTCTTCTGCGCCTTGAGCCAGTCCACGTGGCCGCGGTTGAAGTACACCCCGTCCATGGCGAACCACCACTTGTACAGCCGCTGCGCGAACCTCTTTTCCCGCCCCTCGCGCGTGACGAAGTCGATGAGCGCGAGGTTGCCGCCGACAGCCACGAGGTCCAGCATCGTGGCGAGCGCCTCTTTCCACGGCGGGATCATGGTCAGGCAGTAGCTGCAGGTCACGAGGTCCGCCTTCTTGGGCAGCTTCTTGCGCACCTCGGGGGAGTTGATGTCCCCCTCCACCAAAACCACCTGCGTCTGCAAGCCGAGCGCGAGCACGCGCGCGCGCGCCATGTCCAGAAGCGCGTCGGACAGGTCCACCAGGTACACCTTGGTGCCCGCTTGCTTGACGTGCCCGGTGACGAACTCGATGTCGCGCGCGGTGCCGCACCCGACGGAGATCCAGGTCTTGGGCTTCTTCACCCAAGGCACCGCGTGCTGCATGAGCAGGTCGCGCCCGGGAAGCAGCGCCTCGCGGAAGCCGTCGTACCGCGAACCTTGCTTCTCGTAAAACGCGCGCACGTCCTTGGTTTTCTGAAGCCCTTGCTTGGCCATCGCCCACATCACGCACACGTCGTCCAGGAACGAGTTCGAGGGCTTGGCGTCCGTGCCCGCGCACTCGAGCATCTTCGGGTCGTACGGCTGGAACGAGGGGACGGGCGAGATGAACTGCGTGAGGTACCACCCGACGCGGTCATACGTCGGCACGAGCTCGCCCTTCAAGTGAGCGAGCACGGGCGAGTGCACGCGATCGGCGAAGGAACGCCAGAAGATGCGCCCCTTCTTCTGGTCCATGTTCGCCACCACCTTTCCGATGTTCTCCGCGATCATGCTCGGGGGCATCCAGTCCATGGAATCGAGCAGCGAGGCGATGGTGATGGAGCCCGGGCCCTCCTCCTCCGCCGCCTGCGCCCACGTGCCGTGGTACACCCGGACGCGGTCAACGCGCTGTTTCATGACGGCGAAGTTGTCCTTCTCCAGGTAGCGCGGGCACACCTCGGGCGAGAACTCGCCGACGATGTAGCCGTAGTAGAAGTAGTTGTCCGGCATCCAGATGCGCGTCGTGAGCACCTCCACCAGACGCTCGACGAACACCTCAGGGTTGCGGCTCAGCAGGTTGAGCTGCTCCAGGGGCACGCCGCCCAGCGGCGCGAACACAGACCACAGCGACGTCATCGAGCACAGCTTGAGCGCGAATTGGAAAAAGATGCCGCCCGAGCCGGTGATCGGCTCGCGGTTGCGCACCTTGTCGCGCAGCCCGGACCACCACAGAGGCATGCACAGCAGCTTGGCCATCAGACCGGAGGTGCCGGCGTACATGAAGTTGTCGCGGAACAGGTGCGTGTTGGCGTCCCAGAACGCCGCCGTCTCCGGCTCGAGCAGCGGGCGGAGCTTGCTCTGGTACACCTCGGTGAACACCTTGAAGTCGGAGCGCCCCCAGATGGCGAAGAACTGCTCCTGCGTCAGCACGCGGATGCCCGCGAGCTTGAGCTCGAGCGTGTGCAGCTGCGCGAGGTTCATGTCCACGGCGATGATCTTCTTGGGGCCCTCGCACAGGTAGTCCAGCACGTTGCACCCGGCGGAGGAGATGGTGAGCACGACGTCGTCCTCCTTCATGTGCATCACCGTGTGGTCGATGGCGGGGTCCTCCCAGGAGATGTTGTAGATGATCTTCTTGCGCCCGATCGAAGTCATGATGAAGTTCTGCGTGTACACGTCGTGCACCACCACGCCGAAGCGGTAGAGGAAGTACGCCCAGACGAGAACGTGCAGAGCCGCCACCGGGTTGGCCGCCGGCGTTTGCTTCGCCAAGACGTCCGCCACCGCGCCGTGCGTCATGTACGTGTGCGCGCCGATCTGCGCGACGAGCATCGCTGTCATGATGGAGAGCTTGGAGCGGAACGACAGCCGCTGGCGCGCGTGCGAGCGCATCAGGTACCCGCGCACCCAGCCCTGGAACACCTCGACGTGCCACAGGAGCAGCGCGAGACCCGCGACGAACACGAAATCCGAAAACACGCGAGCCTTGTAGATGAGCACAGTGTGGAACACGACGCGCGTCAGGAAATACAGCACGCCGAAGAGCAACGATGGCCTCTGCTTGTTCTGCACGCTGTAGAAGGAGAGCAGAATGATGGGCAGCTCCTCGACGAGCGCGACGGAGAAGAGCGGGGTCATGTTGTTGTGCAGCAGGTACGCGAGGATGACGATGTACAGGAAGTGGTGCGACCAGCCGTCGTCGTAAGTGACGAGCGAGCCGTAATGCAGACTCCCGAGCGCCAGGTCCATGATGCAGTACCCGATGAAGAAGATGGCGACGTACCGCGTGATGTCGTGCTCGTTGTCCAGCACGGCGGTGAACCCGTCGTTGCAGACGTGGTAGAAGAAGTACACGCCGAAGAACGACGCGACGCCGGAGGAGTAGAGCGTGAGGTACCACGAGTGGTCGGGAACCTTGAGCGCGCGCATCAGGTAGTACACGAAGAGGCACCCGAGCATGTTCAGCCCGAGGATCGCGAAGTCCTCGGAGCTGAACCGGACGTTCTCGGCGATGAAGGCGCTGAACTGGTCCATCATGGCGGCCATCGTGCGATGCGGCGCGCGCTTCTGTTCGGCGACCTGTCGTTCGCGGCGGCGAAAGGCGAAAAGACGATGACACCGAAAAAAAACGAGGCGAGACGGTGCGCGTGGGCGGGAGGACGCGATCGGGTCAGCGACCGCGCGAAGCGGGGGGGAGCGCGCGGGAAGACGCGCGGTGCGGACGAATCAGACGTCCTTCGAGCTTCCCAGACGCTCGCGTCCGGGGACGCGCGATCGAGAGCCCCGATCGCCGCCTCCGGGTGTGCCGGAAAGCCCGCCGGAACACGCGCGCGTTTCGGCACCGCCGCAACGCGCGTGTTTGAAATGGCGCGCGGCTCGACCGACCCTCCCCTCGAGGCTCTCGGGTCGGGACGCCGCGAGGCTGCGCGAGACGCGGCGATGACACGGATCGAGCGCGCGAGCGGCGGCTGAATTCAGCGGACGCGACGCGCGACGAACCCGGGCCCTGCCCGCCTCGTTCAGATCGCGCACCACGCGTCGCTCTTTTGATCCCCGATCGCCACTTGTCTCGTTCCGCCGAACGGTTTTCGCGGAGACGCGCGAACGCGGCGCGCGCACGCACCTTCTCTGCCCTCTGCCGGCGTGCGGTCGCGAGGGGCTTGACTGGACTCGGAAGACGCGTCGACGAACGCGAGTTCCTTTCGTGTCGGTCACGCGCGGACCGGTGCGGCCGCTGTGGCGATCGACGGCGGTTCGCGAGCGCTTTGGCGAACAGTAAACAGAAAATTCGACGCAATTTGCGGGTTTTCGAGACTGCTAACCCGTCATGTTCGACACCGAGTTCCCGCCTTCCCCGTGTCCAGCTCACGGAGGATCGTAAACAGCTGTGCGCCCCGCTCGGCCGCTCGTTTTCAGTCGAATTTCAAGGTTCGCGATTCGAAAACTCGGAACACGAAGAGCCTGATCCAACTTTTCGGCATCTTTTCTGTCGCGTCGAAGGTGTCGAATCGTCGCGTTTCTTCCTTTTCGTGCGCTTTTTTTCGGCGTCGCGGTCGTGGCATTCGCGTCACTCACGCGCGACGCGCGTCCTCTCTAGAAGGGGACGCGCGGCACGATGGTCTCGGCAGCCGCGCGCGCGTTCGAGGTCCCTCCTCGCGCGCGGGGGGACGCTTCCGGCGCGACGCGTCGGCTCACGCCGAGGCGGGGCGGACGACGCGAGGTGCCGAATCGAGGGCGGGTCGGCGGGCGCCCCGCTGACGCGACGGCGTGGCGACCGGTCACGCTGGGCGACGTGGACGAGCTCGGCGTCGCGCGATCGCCGGAGAGCGACACCGGAGAGCTTTCCACGCGCGTCACCTTCGAAAGCCCCCGCGCGCTCATGGAGCGCTTCGCGCTCGTGCTGGAGCGCACGCCGCTGGAGTCGGACGTCCCCCCGCGGGACGCGATTGTGATGCGCCACGCGCTTTCGCGCCACCCCGACGCGCGAAGGAAAGTCGGCGGCGGCGTGTCCCGCATACGCGTCCGCGCGCACGACACCAAAGGGTACAGGTACTTCGAGCTGACGCGCGTGGACGGCACGACGGACGACGTGAGTTTCCGCAAGTGCGTCGCGGCTCTGTTCCCCGGGTTCGGAAGCGGCGCGTACCGAGAAGGCGCCGGCGCCGGCGGCTTAAAAAACGCCGAGCGGCGGAAGAGCTCGAGAGGGACCGTCGGCGTCGCGCGCGGCGCCGCGCTGCTCACGAGCCTGATTCTCGAGCAAACCTCCGTGCGCGGCGTTCTGCGCGTGCTGAGGCTCGAAGGGGACGACGAAGTGCTCGCCGCGCTGCGCGGCGAGCATTTTGAGGTGAGCGCGTTCCCGGCGGAGGACGCGCGATCCAAAAAGGAAGATGCGCGTTCCGAAAAGGAAAAGGCTTCTGAACTGCGCGCGTCGCTCGACCGCGTGCACGTCGCGGCGGCGCTGGTGAAGATCTCGAAGCTCATGACGAGCGGTGACGCAGACGGAGCGGAAGGCGGGAACGAGGAACCTCATGAGGAACCTCGTTCGTTTCGCGGCGCGGAAAAAAACGCGCTCGCGAGCTCTGAGACGTACGCGGCGCTCGTCGCGACGGCGAAAGCGATGTGCGCGGACGGGCGGTTCGACGCGCGCGCCACCGCGAACGCGATCCATGCGGTGGCGAAGACGTTCGCCTCGAGCCCATCGTCGCGCGGCGGTGATCCGTCTTTCAACCCGAGCCGCTTAGGGGGCTCTTTCGACGCCCACAACGGCTCTTTCGACGCCCAAAGCGCCGCCGCCTTCTCCGCGCGCGACGCGTTGCCCGCGAACGCGTACGGCCTGATGGCGGCGCTCGAGGCGCGCGTCGCGGACGTCGCGGAGGACATGAGCCCCCAGGCGGTGGCGAACGCGCTCTGGGGCTTCGCCACCGCGCGCTGGGAGCTCGGTGAGGAGAGCTGGCGCGCGCTGCAGGCGCAGGTGGTCCGGCGCGGCGGTGGAGAAACACACGCCGCGTTTGAACGAACAGGAGACGTCTCGGATCGAGCGCCGCGCTCGACGTTCAACGCGCAGGAGACGGCGAACGTCGCCTGGGCGCTCGCGAAGCTCGGGTGGTGCCCGACGGACGAGACCTGGTTCGGGCTGAACGCTTCCGTCGCGAGGACCGCGCGCGACATGGACGCGCGCGCCGTCGCCTTGACCCTCTGGGCCTACGCCACGCTCGGAGAGAAACCAGGGGAGGCGGCGCTCGCCGCGCTCGAGGCGGCGGCGCGGCGCGCGTGCGGCGGCGCGCGCGCCGACGAAAGACGGGGTCAAGAAAAAGAAGGCCGCGTTTCGACGACGAAACGCGAGCGTTGTTCTCTCGGCGCGCGCGACGTGTCCAACATCTGGTGGGCGTTCGTCACCCTGGAGCTCGCGCCTCGCGACGCGACGCGGCGCGCGCTCGAGCGCGCGTCCGCGCGGGTGCTGACCGAGTCGCCCGACGTGACCCCCGCGGACGTGGCGAACCAGAGCTGGGCGCTCGCCGCGCTCGAGCACCTGGAGAGCGACCCGGAGCGCGCGCGCGAGGGTGTGTTTCACGAGAGAGGGTCGAAGACGGAGTCTCGCGCGACCGCCGAGTGGTGCCGCGCTCTCGAGACGGCGGAGGTCCGGCTCGCGTCCGACGAAAACGCGCGTGCTCGTTCTCGCATGTCCCCGAGCGACGTCGCCGGCGCCATGCTGAACGTCGCCGCCAACTCCGCCAGGAGGGTGAGGCTGCGGCGCCGCGAGGCGTCGGCGGAGGAGGCGTGGCGCGCTCTGGAAAGCGCGGCGGTGCGGTTTTGCCGCGACGCGCTCCGCGAACGGGACGGCAAAAATCTCTCCGACGATCCCGTCTCGCCGCGGGACCTGGCGAACGTCTGGTACGCGTTCGCGTCCGCGGGGAGGCTCCCCGCGGCGAGCACGAGGACCGCGCTGGAGCTGGCCTCCGCCGCCGCCGCGCCGCGCTTCTCCGCGCGGCACGTCGCCGCCGCGACGTACGCGTACGCCACGATCGGCTTTCCCGGGACGGAATCCGCGAGCGCGGCGGCGTTTCTCCGCGCGATGGACGCCGCCGCTGCGCGCGTCGCCGGCTCGGACGAGATGAACGCGCGGACGCTCGCGCAGACGCTCTGGGGTTTCGGCGCCGTCGCGGCGTTGAGCCGAGGCGGCGTCGAGCCGGGGTTCCCCGCGAGTTCCGCCGCGCTGTGGAGCGCGTCACACGCGCTCGCCACCGAGCGGTTCCAGCTTCTGGACGTCACGCTGTGCACGTTCTTCCACGCCAAGCTCATGTACGAGGAGCTCGTACGCGACGGCGCGGCAGTGATTCAAAAAAACGCCGGCGACGCGACGACCGGCTCGTCGGTCTCGTTCCCGAGCTGGATCGACGGCGCGGCGCGAGAGGCGTGGATCGCCAACGCCGTCGGCGACGTGGACGTCTCGGGGACGCACTTCGAAGTCTCGGAGTGCCTCAAGGCGATCCTTCCGGGCGAGGAGGTGGTGCTGGAGTGCCTGACCGCGGACGAGTGCTTCTCGCTGGACGTTTACGTGCCCCAGCTGGACCTTGGCGTGGAGGTGGACGGCCCGACGCACTACGCGGAGCTCGAGACGGGGGAGGGGACCCGCCGCCGCGTCGCCAAGACACGTCTGCGCGACGCGTTCCTCCGGCGGCGGATGCGGACGCTGGTGGTCGTCCCTTGGTTCGAGTTCCGCGCCGCGCGCGGCGAAGAGGAGAAAAAGGCGTACCTGCGCGCGAAACTGCGAGACGCGGGGGTCGAGGCGTGAATGCACGCGGCGAAAGACACGTGCGTTGCGATGCGACGCGCAGATCCACGACGCGGCGCGTGTTCGAGCTCGGTACGCGACGCGCGCGCGCGTGAGGCCGCGATACGGCTACCATACGCGTGTTCATACGACGCGCGACTCACCGAGCCCGGCGCGCGTCGCGCGCGGCGCCGTTTTTTTTTTTTTTCGCGTCAGCTTTTCGCGCGCGTCATGTACACTGTAATAAAACGCCTACGCCCGCCGCGCTTCCAGCTCGTTTTCGCACCACTCGCCCACGAGGTTGTCCCCCGTGGCGAGGAAGTGCGCGTAGTGCAGGTGCAGGCACTTGACCTGCTCGGGGACGCGCAGGCCCCCCACGCCGCACTCGCGCAACACGGCGTCGTAGCCCTCCCGCTCGGCGAAGGCGCGATCCGCCGGCGACAACAGACACCACCGGTGCGCGGCGTATCGCGCGTGCTGCTCGGCGAAGCGTTTCGCGTCCGCGCGCGCGGACGAAGGGTCGGGCTGAAGATCGGGGTACCGGAACCGCGCGTTGTGCTTCTTGATGAGGCCCTCGTGCTCGAGCGCGCCGATCTTCGCGATCGCGATCGGACAGCACAGCCAGAACGTGTTGGGCCAAGGCACGGGATCGTCGCCCGCTTTCGGGTTCCACTTGTGCGTGGAGTAGCCTTTGGTTTCGGAGCGCGCGACGTCCCGCGCGACGCGCAGGGGGTAGCACTCCAGCACGCGGGGGGTGCCTCTCTGGGGACACCGGCTCGCGACGCGCATCACCCGCAGGTTCGGGTCCAGCGCCTTGCTCAGCGGCCCGGAGCGCAGCCAGGCCTCGTCCCGCTCGGTGTACGGGGTGGCGCAGGCGACGTACTTCGCGTCGTCGGCGTCGGCGGCGGTCGCCCCCTCGAAGCGGTCGGTACGCCCAGAAGTCGACGTCACGTCCGTCGCCGCGCCGTTCGCGGTGGAAACGGCCGCGTCGGTGTCCTCCGGCGCGGACGCGGCGCCGCCCATCGCTCCCGGCGCGCGGGGCTGGGTGCGAAGCGGAGGTGCAGCCACGACGTGACCTATCCATTTCGATACGAGCCAAAAAATACCTTCACCGTGCTATAACCCGCTCCGTCGTCTCTCCCGAGGCAAACACAGTGGCTCGCGCCGGACGACCGCCGATGGGCCCTCTCGCGGCGGTGCGCGCGGTCGTGGGTCTCCCCATGCGGTTGCTTGCGCGTGCCCTGACCGGGAGGCTCGGCCGCGCCCCCGAGGACCACGAGCGCTGGCTCATCGTGGGTCTGGGCAACCCCGGATCGAGGTTCGAGCGCACCAGACACAACGTCGGGTTCGACGTCCTGGACCGCTTCGCCGCGGAGGAGGGCCTGATGTTCGGCGCCACCGCGGGAGGCGCGCCCGACGGCCTGGGCGGCGTCAAGCTGGAGACGCTGCAGAGGCGGTCCCGCGCGAAGCTCGCCGTCGGGAAGGTGTCCGGTAAGCAGGTGGTGCTGGCGAAGCCACAGACGTACATGAACCTCTCCGGCGAGTCCGTGAAGGCGCTCATGCGGCACTACCGCGTCCCGAAGTGCCGCCTGCTGGTGGTGTACGACGACTTGGACACGCCCGTGGCGCGGCTCAAGCTGAAAGGCAAGGGTGGGCACGGCGGGCACAACGGCGTGCGGAACATCATCGACGAGTGCCCCGGGTGTTCCGATAAGAGCTTTCCGCGCCTCAAGGTGGGCGTCGGCCGGCCGAAGGGAGACGCGCCGGTGTACGACCACGTCTTGACGCGGTTCGACGAACGCGACCGCGCCGTGCTGGAGACGAAGACGTTCGTCGACGCCTGCGACGCGATCCGGGGCGTGTTGACGGTGGGGCTGGACAGGGCGATGACCGCAGCGAACGATGCGAGCGGCGGCGGGGCGCGAGGGGAAGGCGTCGGGAAACGAAAAAAAAAGCCCGCGCGGGGAGGAGGCGACGCGAAGAAACCCGAACCCGCCCGACCGACCGGCGACGGGGGCGTCGTCGCCGCGCTCGTGCGCGACGCCGTGGCGCGAATCGTGGCGAGCGGCGCGCCCGTTTCGGTGGTCGACGGGGGAACCGAGGCGAACGAATCGCCGCCCGAGCGCGACGACGCGCGAGGCGTCGCGCGAACGGACGGCGGTTAAAGAAAACGAAACGCGGCTATACCTATACCTATTAACACGAGCGTTCGACGCTACTACGCATCGGTACCTACGCGCCCGCTCGTTCGCCTCGCGACCGTCCCGTCGTCGCCGATGATGAGTTTGGGGTGGTGTCTGGCCATCACTTCGGGGTGGCTCCGCGCCAGGCTCTTCAGCGCGTTGGCGCCGTACGCCTCGAGGAGGACGTTTTTCTTTTCCGTTTCGTTTTCGTTTTCGTCTCCGTTCGCGCTTCTCGCCGCGAACGCCGCCGTCGGCGCGCGATCGCGCGTCCACCGCACCGACGGCGGCAGGTCCATCGGCTCGCAGACGTACTCGAGTCTCGGGTTCCAGAAGTACGGAACGCTGAGACGCGCGCGCGTTCCGTTCTCCGCGGCCGGCGCGCCGCTCGCCGCGTTCGGCGGGAGCACTCGGTGCGGCGTCGCGAGGTAGTACCCGCGCGTCGCCAGCTGGAGCATCTCGCCCAGGTTCACCACCAGCGTGTTCTCCACGGGCGGCGCGTCGATCCACTCGCCCGCGCCGTTCATGACCTGTAGCCCCCCGGTTCGGTCCTGGAGCAGCAGCGAGAGGAAGCCGGAGTCCGTGTGCGCGCCGACGCCGAAAGCTCGCGCGTCTTCGGCGGCGGCGGTTTCGGCGCGCGCGTCGTCGCGCTCGTCGCGCTCGCCGCGCGGGGCCCCGCGCGTTTCCGACACGCTCGGGTACCTCGCGATCTTCATCTGCACGTTCGGCGCGTCCCCGAACACCGGCGCGAAGGCGTCTTCGGGAAGGTCCAGCGACAGCGCCAGGAGCCGCGTCAGTCGCGTCGATAACGCTCGCGCCTCGTCCGCGAAGCGCGACGCGTCGGCGCGAAATCGCGGGCAGTCGCGCTCGTCCGGCCACTGGTTCGGACCGCGCAGACACGCGTGGTACACCGGAGGCGGCGACGATTCCGTTTCCGTCGCGAGCGCGTCGTCGTCCGTCATCTCGACTCCGAACTCCACCTGTTCGCGCAAGTCGGGAAGCCCCGCGGTGTTCTCCGCGCCCAGCCGCACGTACCCGCGGAACGCGGGGGAGTTTCGATTATCGATCGCGTCCTTCTTCGCCTGCGGCATCGCGAAGAACCGAGCCGACGCCGCCAACGCGTTTTCCCGCGTCGCCGGCGAGACGATGTCGTCGATGCCGGCGACGTAGAAGAAACCCACGGTGTGGCACACCTCGCGCAGCTCGGCCGCGAACGCCGCCTCCGCCTCGCGCGAGCACCCCGGCGGGGGCAGCGTCAAGACGGGGAGGCTGGAAAACGCGGGACGCGCCGAGCTGCCCGGGGACTCGTGCGGCATCGCGCGAGCGCGTGCGGGAGGGAGACGCGGCGAGCGCGTGCGGCTCGGTGGTGGCACGAGACCGGCGGGGCGCGTCGGGGATGCGAACATCCCGCACGCGCGACGGTGAGTGCGCGCGAGAAGGAGGAAAAAAAGCGTCTTCTTGTCGATCAACGAACGACCGAGGGGAAGGAAGAAGGCGATCTCTGCCACTTGGCTGCTATAATATGAGCGCCGTTTTCTTTACCCTCGTCTTCGTCGGAGGTTCAACCCGGTTCTTCTCGCGGTCTCGTCTTCAGGGGGACCGCTTCTCTCGCCCCGCCGCTGCGGTACGCCGCGCGTCGGGCTCTCCCGCGACGGCGGCGGTGGTAGCGCACCAGTAGCGCAGCTCTCGCGCGGAGCGCTCGCATCGCCCGCCCTCAATTCCCGTCGAGCGCCGCGTTGGTCATCGGCGCGAGCGGCGTCTCCGCCGCGCCGCTCGGCCTTTTGCGGAGCTTTCCGTACTCCGAAGCGTCCTCGTCGTCGCCGAAGTCGCGCTTGCGGGACGTGTCCTGCGCTCGGACGATCGCGCGGGAGGGTCGAGTTCGGTGAGGGGAGGCGGGCGCGAACGACGGGGCGCGAGACGCGTCGGGTCGTCGGCGAAAAAAAAAGGCGGTGGTGTTTCGCGAGGTTTTTCACCAAAAAAACGACACGCGCGGTATCTCAGTCATCAAAAACGACAAAAGCAGCCGCCGCGGTGCCGCGATCGCGCGTGACGTGCGCGAGGTGAAGGGTGGTAAAAGACGCACCTGAGGGCTCCACGTGGGGGTGTTCAGGACGTCCGCGCTGTTCACGCGTTGCCCACCGACGAAGATCTGGAACGTCATGTCTCTTTGACGCCTGCGGTTCGAGCGGAGGGAGACGGTGAGCAGAGGTCGAGCCCCGGATCGCGAGTCCCCGGGTTTCCAGGAAGAAAAGGCGCGAAAATCGAGATGACCGCCGTCGGGTCGATGCTGAACGACGAGAGGCGAGCCGTCCAGCTCGAGCGCACCTCCGTCGAGACCCTGTCGCCCCTGTTTGACCGCGAGGACCGCGCGTGACCGTCGGCGAACGGACGAACGGCGTTCGCGCGCTGTCTCGAGTGGCACTGACGTTTCGTTGTCCTTGTTGATGGTGCGCATGTCGCGTGTTCAATCGAAGCCGCTGGAAAATGTTTTTTTGAAAGCGGAAGGAAAGTAAAAGCACGTTTCCACCGATATCATGATGATGGTGACCGGTAGGCACCGGTCGACGCAACGGCTCGTTCGTTGGAAACGCCGACGAAAGACACGACACGACTTCGACAAGCCTTCGAAGGAATCGCACATCTCGCACTGCGGGGATCGCGGGGAAGGCGGGAGAGGTGCGACCCTGGTGAGTGGAGCGATGGCGCGGGACGACGCGGCCTCCAAGAGGACCCCCGCGAACGTTTCCGATGAGCTCCCCGCGAAGCGACCGCGCAGGGTGACCCCGTCGATCATCACCATCGACAGCGACACCCCGGAGCGCGAAACGCGTGGAAACGGGAATCGGCACGCCGGCGTCGCCGACGACGAGGAGACGCGGTTCCGAGCGACGCTCCGGGCGTTCCTGGAGACGAGCGCGGCGAACGCGCAAAACAGAGCGTGGGAAGATCCTTCTCGCGCGGCCACGACGTCGGCGTCCGCGAACGCGACGGCGTCGCTCGAGATTTTGAGCCAGCGCGTGTCGTTCACCGTGCCCGTCTTCTGCCGCGAAAAAGTGCGGCTCTCGGCGCTGTTCCGGGAGGTCACGGAGCGAGGCGGCTACCACGCGGTGACCGCGCGCAAGCAGTGGCGGTCGGTGTGCAAAACGCTTGGGTTCGACCTGGAAGGCCAGACCAGCGCGTCGTACGCCATGCGCCGCAACTACGAGAAGACGGGTTTGTTCCTGCTCGAGGCGACGGGCGGGGACGCGACGGCAGACCGCGACGCCGCCGTCGCCGCCGCCGACGCGGCGGCGAAAACGGCGGCGAGCAGTTTCGCCGCGCGGTTCATCGCGACCGCGCGAGGTGACTCGCGACGAGACTTCAAACGAAACTTCAGACGAGACGAGGAAAACGCGTCCGGTCGCGACGCGTATCGGGACGCCAAGCGGCGCGCGCGATCGCTGCGCGCCGCGCTCCCCGCGGCGGACGCGGCGCTCGCCGAGGCGGCGGACGTCGACCGCCGCTTCAAGCGACACGCGATACATCGCGGTCACGCGACGGACGAGGACGAGGCGGAGCTCGCGAAACGTCTGAATTTGCTCACGACGCTGGATCCGCTGAGCAACCCCGTGGAACACGCGTTTCTGTTCCCCGGGATCAACGAGCACGATTACCTCGTCGTGCGCAACCACGTGTTGCGGCGGTGGCGAGACGAGCCCAACGCGTACGCGAGCGTGGAGCACGCGTGCTCGTGGTTCCGGCCGCGATTCCGCGCGCTGGTGCACTGCGCGCACAGGTTCCTCACCACCACCGGGTTAATAAATTTCGGCGTCGGGTTCACGAGCAACTACCTGGACGACGTCGACCGGAGCGCCTGGGGCGCCACGCGCGGCGCCGTGGTGGTGGTCGGCGCGGGACTCGCCGGGCTGCAGTGCGCGCGCCAGCTGCTGTCGTTCGGGCACAGGGTGGTGGTGGTGGAGGCGCGCGACCGGCCGGGCGGACGCGTGTTCACGAAGAAGCTCTCCGGCGTGGACGCGCGCACGAGCAAGAAGCACGAGGCGGTCGCGGAGACGGGCGGGAGCATCGTCACCGGGAGCGACGGAAACCCGCTCTCCGTGCTCGCCAGGCAGCTCGGCGCTCGTTGCGTGCCGATCCGCGAGGCGTGCCCGATGTACCTCGAGCGCACCGGCGGCGGCAAGGTGGACGACGACGTGGACGACAAGGTGTTCGAGGCGTACAACGGGCCGGGGGGGGCGCTGGAGGGCGTCAACGAGCTGCGGCAATCCATGGGCGCCGAGGCGAACGCCGTGACCCTCGGCGGCGCGCTCGAACGCGTGCGCCGCGAGAAGCTGAGTGACAAAATCGCAAACTCGGCAGGCGCGGAGAACGACTTGTGGCACTGGCACCTCGCGAACCTGGAGTTCGCGAACGCCACGCGCCTGGACACGCTCTCGCTGGGGCAATGGGACCAGGACGACCCGTACGAGTTCGGAGGAGACCACGAGTGGCTGCCGCGCGGGAACTCGCGCGTCGTCGCCGCGCTCGCGCGCGACGTGCCTATTTTCTACGACGTCGCCGTGAAGACGGTGGAGACGTTTTCGCCGCCTCGAGAAGACGCGGAGACGACGTCTCCGCCGCGCGTCCGCGTCGTCGCGAGCGACGGTCGCGCGTTTTTAGCGGACGCCGCCGTGGTTACCGTGCCTCTCGGCGTGCTTAAACGCGGCGACGTGACGTTCGCGCCGCCGCTCCCGGAGAGGAAACGAAGAGCCATCGAGAACCTCGGGTTCGGCGTCCTGAACAAAGTGCTGCTTTTGTTCCCGTTTGCGTTTTGGGACGCCGAGGACGCGGACGCGTTCGGGTACGTCAACGCGTGCGACGAGGGCCACGGCGGCGGCTTGCGCAGAGGGAGGTACTTCATGTTCTACTCGTACGCCGGTACCGATCTGTCCGGCGGCGCGACGCTCGTCGCGCTCGTCGCCGGCGACGCCGCGTTGTCCATGGAGACCTCGGAGACGGACGAGGAGTGCGCGGCGGGAGCGATGCGCGCGCTGCGCGATATTTTCGCCGCCTCGCGCGAGGTGCCCGACCCGGTGGACGTCGCGGTGACGCGCTGGGGCGCGGACCCGTACGCGCGCGGCTCGTACAGCAACATCTCGCCGCGGGGCACGGGCGACGACTACGACGCGCTCGCCGAGCCCGTGGCGGACGCGCTCTTCTTCGCCGGCGAGGCGACTTCGCGGACGCACCCGGCGACGATGCACGGCGCGTTCCTCTCCGGGAACCGAGAGGCGGCGCGCGTGCACGCGGCGCTCAAGCGCCGCGGGAAACGCGCCGCGAAAGGAACGCGCGGGCCGGAGGGGACCGGCGGGACGACGTGGGCGCGGGGCGTTTAAATATACTCGTGATACCTATAGCGAATTTAGCGCGCGAACGTTCGCACGCGAACGTTCGCACGATCGTGCGAATTCGGTCATCAGAAAGTCGTGAGAACTTTACTAAAGGACCCACCGCCGCCGTCGCGCGTCGCGTTTCGAGTCTGTTTCGCGCGCGTCGCGTCGACGATCCGCGTCGTCGTCGGTGTCGTCACTCGCGTTCCGTCGCTACCCCTCGCATTGCGGCAAGAACTCCGCCTCGGAGAGCGAGATGGTCGGCTGCGGCCGCGTCTCACCGGCGAGCACGGTCATCATGTTGGTCGCCAGGCGCGCGCGGTCGCCCGCGGAGGCGGCGTGGCCGAGCTCGGCGAGGCGCCGCACCGCGCCGTCCACGATGCGGACCGCTCCGTCCACGATGGTCGCTCTGGCGTCCACGAGCGCCACAGCCTGCTGCCTCGCGAGCATCATCGGCGCCACCTCCGCGGCGTACGCGAGGTCGCTCAGCTCGAACGACACGATCTTTATCCCGCACACCTCCATCCTCGCCTGGAGCGCCTCGCGCAAGTAATCGCCCAGCAGGTGCGACTCGGTCTTCAGGGAAAGCCGCGAGACGTCCGACAGGTCCTCGGCCGCGTCGAGGACGCTTTTTTGGCGCGCGGGGAACGTCGAGGACGCTTCGGGCGACGAAGCGTCGCTCCGTCCGGGGCCGAACGAGCACGACCCTTGTTCTTCGTGCACGTTCGCTTTCGCTTCTTCCACCCGACGGGGCGGTCTCGCGGAAGACGCGGAGCCGGGCGACGACGGACCGCGGGAAGCGTCGCGCGCGACGGAAAAGCTTTTTTTTCCGTCGCCGTCGCCGCGAAGCTGGCGCGGTTTCGCCTCCGCCTCCGCCGACGCGATTTCCGGGCGCTTTTTTCCGGGCGCTTCGTACGGGAACAGCGACGCGACGCGTTTCAACGCGGCGTGCGCGTTCGTCTTGACGAACGCGGGCACGTTCATGACGTCCAGCGCCGCTCGCGTCGGGTCGACGACGGCGTAGGAGACCACGCCGCTCATCATGAGCGGGTTGCCGTTTCGGTCGGCAACCTTCACCGACGCGAGCTCGACGCTGGTGGTCTTCAGAGTGACCACCTGCGCGTCGCGGCCGCACGGGTTGATGAAGTACAGGCCAGGGGTGGTGAACGCGTGGAAGAAGCGGCCGTACACGGTGGTCACGACCGCCTGCTTCGGGTAGACGGTCACGCAGCTCGAGCACAGCGGCGCGCAGCAAAAGGACGAGCCCAGGACGCACAGGAACGTGGCTAACGGACCGGTGCACCAGACGCACTGCTCGTCCGCCTCCATGGTGTTCTTGTAAGCCTGGGGGGGGGAGGGCTCGTGCACGTCGGGGCCGTACCCGACGCTGTGCCCGTCCGCCACGCCGCGCCGCGCGGCGTCGTCCCGAGACGCCGCGGCGAAAACGCTGCGAAGAACCGAGGACTTCTCCGCGGGGCGCAACAGAGACTGCTGCAGACCGAGGTAGGCGTCGTCAACGACGAGGTCGTCGTCGTCGCGGGTCATGCGCGGCGCGGCGGGCGTCGAGAGCGGCGGCGTGCTCACGCGGTCCGCCGTCATGGGAACGGGAGCGAGGGGGAACGCGCGGCAGGGAATTCTTCGAGGAAAAGTCGTGGCTTCCTTCTTCGCGACCTTTCGCTCCGAAACGTCTGAACGTGATCAACGATGCGTTCAATAAACAATAAAAACGCGCGGCGCGCGACGCGTATTTGAAGTCACGCGTCTTCGTCCGAAGAGAACCCCGCGGCGACGTCGGCGGCGGGGCGATTCCTGGTTCGCCCCTTCAGCGCGTTCAGGCTGTTCCGCGCGCCGCGCAGGTGGTCCACGGCGGCGTCGCCCACCCCGGGCCACGCCTCGCGCCACCGGCGCGTCATCTTCGCCATCGCCTTCAAGTCCATCCGCGCCGGCGGAGTCGCCGTCTCCCCGTCGGCGCCCGCCGCCGCCGCGTCGCTCTCGTCGCGCGCGCGCGTCTGCGCCCGCGAGGCCACGGCAGCGGCGGCGCGGAAATCGACCGCGGCGTGCCTGATGAACCCGAGAAGCTCGCCCACGCGCGCGCTCGCCTCCGCCGAGGTCAACGCGGGATTTTTCAACTTCTTTTTCTTCTTCGCTTTATTTTTGGTCTCGCCGACGCCGAGGCGCGCCAGCTCGCGCTCGCTGGCGCTGCGCGGGACCCCGACGCCCGCGGACGCGGACGCGACCGCGGGCGCCTTCGCGCCTCTCCGCTTGGAGCCCCCGCGCGCCAGCGAAGGCGCCGCCGCGAACTCGTCCTCGTCGCACGCCGAGCGGTCGTCGTCGTCGTCGTCCGCGTCCGGGCGCGTGAGAAAGACGTTGTAGTAGTACTCCACCATGCACGCGAAGCTCTTCCCCGCCAGGCGCGGGTCGGGCGCCTCGCCGTCGGGAACGTCGCCGTCGAGCTTTTCGCGGTCGGCGCTCGTGTCGCGAGGAAGGTCGTCCGCGCCTCGTCCCGGCGAAGCTCCGTCGATCGGAGAGACCGCCGCCGGCGATGTCTTCGGCGGGTCCCTCGGCGCCTTCCCGCGCCCCGCGCCGAGGCGGCTGACGGCGAAGACGCTGAACTTCTTCTCCTTGAGCGCGAGCTCAAACGCCGCGGCGCTCGGCGCGGTCCACCCGCACGTCTCCGCGGACGCGACGCCCATGCGCGACAGGCCCATGAGCGCGGGGGACGACCGCGAGGCGCGAAGGCGCCCGTCCAGGTGCGCGCGCGCGATCTCCACCTCCGCGGGGGAAGGGCGGGCGGACGGCGGAGGCGCGGGGACGAGCGTCGGTCCCGCCGACGCCGGCGGCGGCGGGAGGGTCTCCGAGGTCGCCGGCGCGCCCGCGTCCTCGAGCGTCACGAGGTCCGCGGTGGCCCGACGCGCGCGTTCCGCCTCGGAGACGTCCGCCGGGGAGACGTCCGCCTTCTTCGGGCTCCGCTTGGCGACGGCGGCGAGCGAGCCGAACAGGCGGGGCTCGCGCGACGCCGCGACGGCGCGCGCCGCCGCCGCCGCCGCGCGCGCCGCCGCCGCCGCCTTCACGGACGGGTCCGCTTTCGCGCGGACGGCTTCCGGCGCCGGGAGGCGCGCGGAGGGAACGCGGAACGCCGGCGAGTCGCTCGCGGTCGCGACGCGGGACGCGGACGAGGTGGCCGGCGCCGTTTCGGCGGGACGCGCTCGCGTCGGACTCTTCGCGCTCGCCCTCGTCGCGCGGCAGCGGAGGGACCCCTCGGGCGGCCACACCCGGATCCCCCCCAGCCGCGCCGCGCGGTCGGGCTCGGACTCGCGGGGTTTCGCGACAGGCGGCGGTCCGCGCTGCGCCGAGTTCTCCGCCGCGTTTTTCTGCTCCGAGCGCGCCTCGACGCGCGCGGACTTCTTCGGGCGCTCGTTGAGCGAGGCGTCGGCGGGTCCGGAAGCCGGCGGCGCGCCGCGCGCGGGCCGCGCCGCCGAGGACGTCTCTTTCGTCTCGGCGTCGCTCCCGTCGAGCGCCGCGGGCCCCCGCCACGGCGGCACGTCCGCCTGGAACGTCTGGCCGACGCGGATCACCGCGGGCTTGGCGCCGCCGGAGCCGGCGCCGAAGCGGCCCATGGCGCCGCCCCACGCGCTCCCGAGCCAGGCGTTGGGGTTGGCGCTCTTCCCGCCGCCGAAGCCGCGCGCGCCGCGCCGGGGCTGCATGCGCACCGCCGCCACGCGCACCCGGAACCGGTCCAGGAGCTGGCTGTGCTCTTCCTGGCGCTCGCCCTGTTTCGACGCGTCGCCCGGTTCGCGAACGGCGTTTTGGTCGGTCGCGCGTCGTGAACGGGGTCGATCGGGAGACGGGAAGGTAGACGGTGAGCGCGAGAGGCGCGAAGCGCGAGAGGTTTGGGCCTACGCGTCCGTCGCGCCGCGCGCGCGCGAAGAGGACGTTTTTTTCTCTTCGCGCCTCTCTTCGCGACGAAACCGAGGGTTTTCTTTCTTCGCGCGTCTCGGACGGGACGGGGCGCGGACGCGCGCGCGCGGCGGGCGCTCGAGGGGGACGCACCCCCGTGAATCCGCCGTCGCTGACCGGTCGGCGACCGGAAGCGAGAGCGACGAGCCTGCGCGCGCGGTGGAGCGGGGCGCGGGGAGCGGGGCGTGAGCGGAGGTTTGGGGTTGGAACACGACCGACGCGCGCTTCGCGGTGGCGTGTTTTTCTCCGTCGGTGGGCACCGCGCGACGCGGTCTCGCGACGACGCGGCGCCGCCGGAAGGGCGCGCGACGGGGAGCCGCGTCGGCACAGACACGGTGTGCGTACCCGAGCCATCGCAGCGACTCCTTGGGGTCCGCGAGTTCCACCTCCGAGTCCGAGGAGTCCGAGGAGTCCGACTCCGCGCTCGCGGTCGGCGACCTCGCGCGTGCAGCAACCACCTCGGCCGCGCTCATCTCGCTCGGGTCGAAGCCGCGCGGCGCGAGCGCGAGAGCGAGATGCGCGCACGAACGCGCGCCTGCGCTTTCTCGAAGGCGCGCGAACGCCGCGTTTCGATCGGTCTCGTGATGGACGCGCTCGCCTCCGTCCCGCGCGCCGAGCTCAAATGTGGATTCCGAAGCAGTTCAAAGCGTAGAAAAAGCTGTTCGCTGTTTCCGACTGGTTTATTATTGCACGTGTCAGCTGTCAGGGTGTTTGCCCATAGGCGAGGCCGGGTCCGACTGCAGAATCGAGAATCGACGATCGTACTGGACAGCTCTGGTTCCCGTGACGTGGCATCCATCGTTTATCCTTGCCGTGCAGTTCTGCGCGCGCAGGTCACACAGCCGCACGCGACACAGGAAACGTGATGGCGGCGATGGCGAACCTCACACGGGCGACCGCGGCGTCCGGCGCGCGCCTCGGCGGCGCCGAACGCGCGTCGTCGACCGCGCCGGGCGTGCGATCCGCGGTGCTCGTTTCCACGAAAGGTGCTCACACCGCCTCCGCGCGTCTCGGGTTCTCGTTCCGCGGCGCCCGCGCCGCGCACGTCGCGCGCGCGGCGGATGAGGCCGGGTCCAAGGGCGCCGCGGACGGCGCGTCGGGTCCCACCGATGGCCTCGCGTTTGAGCCCAAGAGCAAGAGCAAGCGCAAGCGTCGCGACGGGAAAAACACGCGTCGCGCGAAGATCACGGTGGAGGGCGCCGCCATCGAGGCGGCCAAAGGCACGGCGACGCCCACGATTCAGAGCGCCACGGAGGAGGCGTACATCCTGTTCCTCTTCGGATATGTCGTGGTGATCTTTCTCGGCGGGCTCGTTCTCGCTGGCTCGGCTTTCAAGATCTTCCCGGACAACATCGAGACCTGGGTCAGCGAGACTCTTTACCCGGCGTACTCGCCCACGGTGATCGGTTTCCTCGTGTTCTCCTCGGTGTACGGGCTGGTGAAGACCAGGAGCGACCCCGACTCGGCGGTGGGCAAGTAGCTTGAGGGGCATGTCGGGTGTGTGCGGAGGGCGTATTTAGGTAAAGACGCAAGTATTAGGGTCGAGAGCGCGAGAGTGAAAGTTGTGTCGCGATGAGACGTCGTCGGCGTTTTTTCGCCGACGCTCTCTTCTCGCGCGTCCGTTCTATGTTTCGCTATGAGTACTGTGCGATACCGTCGCCGCCGCCTCGAAGACCTCTCGCCGCTAATGTCAACGCGCCTTTTCCTCAGAAGTGGTGCAGGTTATTGGTCATGGCCTCCTTGAAGAACTCCGCCGCCTGCAGCTTCCCCTCGGGCGTGAGGAACGCGTTCACCGCGGTATGCGTCGCGCGGTAAATTACGAGCACGAACGTGACGACGTAGATGACCATCTTCGTGCCCCGCCGCTGTCGCTCCCTGTCCATGGTGTGGAACACGTCCGTGACCTCCGTGAGGTGCTCGCGCCGCACGTACGCCTTGAAGTGGAACGCGCTCAGCGGGACGTGCACCGCGAGCATAACCCAGCCCAGCCAGCTCCACCCACCCGCCAGCAGAAGCAACGCGGACACCAGCGCCTGCATCGCGAACTCGGGCTCGACGAGCTGGTTGACGCGGTTCGCGCAGTCGTGCGGGTTGATCAGGTCGCTTTGCAGGTCCTGCAGCACGATCACGGAGTACATGTTGATACCCAGCAGCGCGCCGAGGAGCAGGAAAAGCAGGAGCCACAGCGTGAGCACCACCATCG
>MDSV01133440.1_pt1 | contig 32235 bp, 14 predicted proteins | sample 810851 | NCBI WGS metagenome assembly MDSV01 (sample SAMN05326640, study PRJNA326480) | marine metagenome | isolation source: seawater | place: Atlantic Ocean: North East | collected 2012 | reverse complement strand
TCCGGCGCCACGACCCCTTCGCGCACCATCCCCAGCACCAAACGCTCCAAGTCCCCCCGCGCGCACGTCTCCACCGCGGCCGTGACCTCCGCCCACGAAGCCGCTTCGCGCTCGCGCCGATCCGCCGCCTCCGCCTCGGCGCGCGCCGCCGCCTCGGCGCGCCGCGCCTCTGCCTCGCGCGCGCGCTTCGCCCACTCCGGCTCGGGCGGCGGCGGCGGGGGGGGCAGCGGCTCCGCGGGGACGCGCGCGGACGCGAAGGACGCCTGCACCCACCTCCTGTCCATTTTCACACCCTGGCCGCGGTTGGTGATGGCGCGCTCGTACACGTCCAGCGCCTCGAGCGCCATCCCGGCTTCGGCGAAGAGCGCCTTGAGGTTCGCCGGCGAGAAGTAAAAGGCGCGCGTGCCGTCGCCGCGCACGTAGAAGTTCTCCGCGAGCTTCTGGCCCTGCTTCGCCGCGAAGCGCTCCTGCGCGAGATCGCCCGCGGCGTAGTCTCGCACGAGCACGCGCGCCTCCGCGCCGGGCCGCATCACGGAGGAGATGTTGCGGACCGCGTCACGCATCTTCTCGGGCGAAACCGCGCTGAGCGCGAACACCATCGTGCAGACGTCCACCGATCCCGCCGGCACGGCGTCGGCGAGCGGCTCGCGCGTGATGTCGCACACGAACGGCACGATGCGGTCGCGCTGCGCCTGCGTCGGCAGCGCGTCGCGCCGCGCGCGGACGAGGTCCACCGCGCGCTTGGAGAAGTCGCAGCAGTACACAGTCGCGGTTTCGTCGAGCGCCAGCAACGGGAACGCGGTGTTCCCCACGCCGCAGCCCACCTCGAGAAACACGCGATCTCGGTGCGGGACGTCGCCCGTCCCGGGGAGGACGTACCGCGGCGCGGGACCGGTCTCGCGAGCCTCGGGGTCGAACCCGTGGTCCACGCACGGAGGCGGGCGCGACGACGACGTCGCGTCCTTCTCGTCGGCGGTTTTGAGAGCGGGACCGTCGCGCTCGTCGTCGCCGCCGCCGCCGCCGACGTCCGCGCCTTTGGGGAAGATGTGTGGGAACTCGCGCGCGAAGTAGTGCCTGTCCTTGAAGAACTTGTCCTGGTTGTTCTTGTAGAAGACGTCCCAGTTCCTGCGCGCGTCTTTCTCGTACTTCTCCACCCAGAACTGCGCAGGCGGCGGTCCGGAAGGGGCGGGAGGGTGCGGTCAGTCTCGGGAAACGGACGAGAGCGCGGGTGAGTCTCGGAAGATGCGACGAGGGCGAAGACGTCCGGGAACCGAGTCCCGACACGCACCTGGGACGCCTGATCGTTGCCGCCGCCGTACAAGCCCTTCGCCGCCGACATCGTCGCGCTCGCGCGCGCCCCTCGCCCGGAGACGCGCGCGGAAGAGTGCCCGGAGGAGAAGCGCCCAACCCTCCGAGACGGTGCGCGCGGCAGAGAAGGAAAACGAAACGCGTTCGCCAAAAAGTTTACAAAAGATCACCCGCGCATCTCCTTCGTATGGTCCCCTCCAGCCACCCCCCGGGCATGGCCATCCTCCGCACCCACCCCGAGAACGGCACGATTTTCCTGAGCCACGCCGTTCTGTTCCACTCCTTCCGCATCTCGCGAACCAGACACTCCCCCCGTGCCGTCGCGCTCGCCGCGCCCGTCGCGCCAGAGGCGGCGTCGTCGCACCGCCACACCTCCTCCGCGGCGGCGGTCCACACCTCCCAGCGCTTGTCGTCCACGATCTCCGCGCCCGGCGCCCCGGGCCGCGCGTTCCGCAGACCGGCGCTCGTCCGCCCCCAGTACGGGCCGACCATCGCCGGCTCGTGCCCCGGGTTCTCCACGGGCGTCGCGCCGTCGCCGCGGCGAAGCCGCAGGAACCAAAAGTCCTGCGGGATGGGAATCGCGCGGCGCACGCCCGCCGCGAACGTCGCCGGCTGCTCGAAGTACCAGTGCACCATCTGCTCGAAGTTGAAGCCGAACGGCATCGCCTGCGCGAGGCCGTCGTGGCACATGCGCGCGTACAGGTCGTGGTACGCGGACATCGCCGCGACGCCGCCGTAGGAAAAGCGGTTGTTCACTCCGACGCTCCGTTTGCCTAAACCGGTTTTCCGCGCGCCGGCGGGCGCGTGCGGGTCGTACCCCTCGCCCCAGGTGGACACGAAGACCGTGCCCTGCACGGTCGGGCCCGCGTTCGGACCCAACGAGTCGGGACGCGCGAAGTCCCCGACGTCGTCGACCAAGTCGCGCGAAAGAGCGTCGCCCTGCAGATTCGCGCGCGCAGCGCGCAGGTCGGGCAGGTCGTCGACGTAGACGTTATCCGGCCTGGGCACGACGATCCACTGAAACGCGCCGGCGCGTTTCCCGCGCTCGGTTCGCTCCCACCTGCGCCGCAGCCTGTCCACGACGCCGCGGTACCAGAGCTGGGACAGCACCTCCTCGGAGTACCGCGCGTTCTTCGAGCCCTCTTTCGAGCCGTCGCCGCCGGCGTGGAACCAGCGCCCCTTCCTTTTGAACGCCTCCGCGCACGCGCGCGGCACCGCGGGCAGCGCCGCGGCGTCGGCGGGCGACGGCAGGTCCTCGTACGCCACCGCCTTCGCGTCGCGCGCGCTCTCCACGCTCGGCCTCTCCACGACGAGCACGTCCCCGAGCTCGACGCCCGGAACGCGCCCGAGCAGGGACGCGTACGCGTCGGCGTCGGCGTCGCGCTCGCCGGCGACGAACACGACAGGCGCGAAGCCCTGTTCTAGGAGCGGGTCGAAGATGTGTCGCCGCACGCTGCACAACGTGCGCCGCAGCGTGCGCGCCTGGCCGGTGAAGTACACCGCGACCGCGGGCTTCTCCCCGAGCGCGGGTGAAACGCCCGTGCCGCCGCCGGTGACGGCGTCGAGGTTCGGCGCGCGCGACGACGACGCGTCTCCGCGATCGGACCGCGCGCGCGGACTGGTGGTGGACCTGTCGATCCCGAGGAAGAGCGCCACCAGCACGGCGAGCGCGCACGCCAGAGCGCACGATCGTCGCGCGCGACTCCGCGGCTTGGCGTGCAACGCTCCGGCACCGTGCGCCCCGCGAGAGCTCCGCATCGCGTCGCCTGCCTCGGCGCGCGTGGCGCGTCACCGCGCGGCAGGCTCTGGCATATCCACAATACGTCGCACTCAATCATGATCAGTGTGAATTTTCCTGTCCGCGTGCAAGCGTGCGTGCGCAACAACCTTGTGCACGGAGGCGCGGGATGACATCGCTGTCGCGGGTCAAGGCCGGGTAAGCGTCTCGCGTCTGCGACGACATCGACTCCATCTCCGGGAGCTCACGCCACGTTCCCTGCGTGCGAACGCGCGGCGCGTGGTGTGAGGCGCGATGTCCTCGCAGTCAGCCATCCTCCCGGATTCTCAGCGTAACAATCGATGGAGAGACGTGGTCACCTCCACCAACTTCGTGAACCGGTTGAACAAACGCAAGTCCTTCAAGGCGGTGTTCGGCCAGCGGAGCTTGCGTGGAAAGTTCGACCTCGACGACGTCGTGCGCGATGAGACGGGCGCCGCCGGGCAGGCGCCTTTCGAGCACGACGGGAAACCTGGCTTCGACGTGAATTCCGACGTGGAAGTGCGACGGCGACGCGGGAACTTCGTCGTGTACTCCAGCGAGGCTCGAAACTTTTTTCTCGAGCCGCACGTGCGATTCAAGCCCTCGCAGTTCCTCCGGACGGCGTTGTACGAGCTCGTCCCTATTCCGCTGTCGTACTTCGTCGTGCTTTTCATGGAGACAGCCGTGTTCGGGCACTCGCTGCGCGAAGCGCGGCAAGCCGCGGGCTGTCGGCAGAAACTGCCGTCGCCCGTCTTCCCCGGCGTGGCGACGTTTTTCCGCGTCATCCCAGGATCCTGGTTCTTCACGAACATGGCGTTCGTGAACGAGGTGGGGTTTTGGACCTCGTTCTTGGCGTCGATATACGTTCCAGAGGTGCGCGAGTACATAGAACCCTTGGAGTGGGCCCCGGTGATGATCCTCTACATCTGTCGCGCGCTGGTCATCTCGAGCAAGTACTCGCTGCTCCCGGAATCGTGGGTCTCAGACCAGGGAGGGAAGATGTACACGCCGACGACCGTCGATGAGTTCGGCAGAACGCTCGTTGGGGTGGCGTGGTCGGACCCCAAAGCGGAGACGCACACGGACTTTCTGCGCCAAGAGATGGAGCGCGCGTGCTTGGAAGCCGACGTCGATATGTCCGAGCTGGAGATTGACGTCGGAAGCGCCGTCGCGGCGCGAGCGCTTCGCGCGAGCGCGAGAGGCGTCGGCGCGCGCGGAGACGAACAGGTTGGAAAAACCCCCACGGTCGTTTCGGGGAAGGAACTCCTCGCTGCAATCACGGACACGCACTTCGGAGCGTCCTTGCCGGGAGCGCTGTTTGCTATCATCATGGTCTTGGCCCTGGTCTTCGCGGCGGTGGCTCCCGCGTGTCGCGCCGTCGTCGGCGCGCCCGCGTTCGGCGGCTCGCCCGCGAGCAAAGCGTGCGCGGCGTTCCATTTCTGGTTATCGTTCGCACTCTTCATGAACAACATGGTGTTCACGTCTTCGATGGCGTGGAACTTCCACAGGCAAGGCTCGGCGATCAAAGCCATGAACGCGATGATGCATTACCCCGGCGAGCCCGTGGCGACGTTCGCGCCGCCGCCGCCGCCGCCGAGGAAAGCGCCGAAGAAGAAATCCAGCGTCGCGGTTTCGAACGACGCGGACGCGAGCGACGAAGAGTCTTCGGAGTCGCGCGTCATACGGGCCGCGGGTGAGGCTGGCGAGATGGTCCTCGTGGACTTGAAGTGCCCGGACTCGTGCCTGTGCTGGAGCTTAGTGCGCCGAGTGATTCGGAAAATAGGTTCGCCGTGGACCCGGCGTCTGAACCTGTTCTCCATCATTTTCCTGCTGTGCGCGTTCACGTCGGCAATGACCTTCCTGTTGCTTTTCTACGGCGTCGAGAGGAAAACCCACAGGCTAGCTTCTGCCGCGAGTCTGTTTTATCTCGCGTGCGTCATCTCTTTCATGGTCGCCGTGACGGTCCTGGAAGGCTCGCTGGTGAACGATCAGGTCCCGAAAGTCCGGGTGCGGCTGAGACGGGAGATGCTGGCGATGTCCGCGGCGATCGCGCAGTCCCAAGGCGAAGGGCCGGATGTGGAGCGACAGCTCAGGGCCTCGCACAGGCTCTTGAAATCGGCCGAGGCACATATTATGGCAGATGAAGACGCGGCGGTGGGGTCGGAACCCGTGCAGGTGTTTTACGAGGTTCCCGCGACGCCCGCGGCGGTGACGTTTGTCATCTCCACGCTCGTCTCCATATTGCTCATCGCGATGCAGAGAACGTTCACGATGATCGAATCCGAGGGCTGGGCGTACGACGGGGACATGGGGGAGTTCGCGCAGGCGGACGAGATGGACATGTGAGAGCGCCGCGGGTTCGCGCGGTTTCATGACGATTCATCTCTGCTTTATCACGACCGACGCGTGACCGGCGCTCTCGTCAGCCGCGCGCGCGCGCGTCTCCACCTTTTCGATGAAAAAATCTTCAGCGAAAATATCGGTTTCGCGCGAAAAATCTGCGCTTTTCGCTTTTCAGGATGTACTTTGCGCTCCGCCAGACGTCGAGACACACCCCGCGCGCCGCACCGCCCGAGCGACCTCTACCAGCGACATGTCGCTCACCGTGCCGTGTGCGACCCTCCGACCCTCCTCGACGCGCGCGTCGCTCGCGCTCCGCGCGCGCGCCGTCCCCGCGTTGCGTTCTTCCGCATTCTCCCGACGCTCGCTTCGAACGTCTTCGCGTCGATCTCGCGTCGAGGCGCGCACCTCGAAATACGAAGATGTGGAGGAGATCACGCCGATGATGCTCACGACCGCGGCTCTCGGTGCGTTCGGCAGCGCGTGCTCGGTGTTCCTGCTGGCGTCCACGGTGGAGGCCACGTCGGTCGTGGCCATGACCGCCGCGTCGCTCGCGGAGGCTGAGGAAATCGCGCTCACCATGGAGTACTCCAGCCGCGTCCCGGCCGCGCGGCTCGCCGCGGCGCCCGCGGTGGAGGTGACCGCCGTGGACGCGGAGGGAGAGTACGCGCAGTCGGGTCAGGACTTCTTTGAGTGCGACATTCAGAGCCTCAGGTGCGTGACGTAGACGCGGGACCGCAGAGCCGCCTCGGAGGCGCGCGAAAAGGCGTTGTTTCACAGAGACGCGGGGCGCCGAGAAGGGGCGCAGCGCAGTCTCTGCCGCGTTACGGTCCTAACGGGCAGAGCCGCGTTCGTGTTCTGTAATCGTAAAAAACCTTTTGTCCGCGCGCGCGTCAGTTTCCCTCCGCCGTCTCCGCCTTGGGCTCCGGGTCGACGTCCACCACCACCGCCCCCGGGTCGAGCCTCGCCAGCACGCTCCGCACGACGCCCGGCACAGCCTCCAGACCCAGGTCGTGCGTCTCGCAGAACGCCCGCACCGTCTCCGTCACCTTCTCCGGGTCCGTCGTCCGAATCTCCAGGAACACCGCCAGGCGCCCCGCCGCGCCCAGCGGGAAGGAAACCTTCACCGTCCCGAGCGTCTCGTCCAGCCGCGCGCGCGCGGCGGCGGTCACCTGACCCACCGTGCTCCGCGGCACGCGCTCCGCGATGCACCAGCGCTCGACGAAGCGGGGCAGGTCGCCGTGCTGGTCGCCCTCGCGCACCTCCAGCGCGAGCGACCGGCCGTCCGGGGCGGTCACCGACATGGTTAAAATCACGGGCAGACGCGCGCGCGTCGCGAGCGTCGCGTTCGCGTCCGCCACGAGCCCCGGAATGCTCGCCTCCGGGATCTCATGCAGGCCGGCGAACACGCGCGCGATGTCCTGCAGGTCGTCGCCCTCGCGCATCGCCAGCACGCCGTACGCGCCGCTCGGGACCACCACCGGCACGGCGGCCACCAGGCGCGCGCGCGCCGAGTCGGCGTGCCGCGCCCGCGCGGGCGTCCCGGGCTGGAGCGCGGCGACCAGCGTCGGGATGGCCGCCGCGTCCGCCCCGTGGGTTTCGGCGAACGCGCGCGCGACGGATTCGATGTCGTCCCCTTCGCGCACGACCGCGGAGGCGGTGAATGTCGAGCCCGCGGGTCGGTCCTCCGTCGCGCCGGCCTCGCTCTGGACCACCTCCACGTCCAGCGTCGCCAAAACCAGCGGCGCGTTGTAGCGCGCCGTCAGCTTGGCGGCGCGCGCCTTGCGCGCAGCCAGATCCGCCTCGGCGTCGCGCTTCGCGGCGGCGCGCTCGTCCACCTGGAACGCCAGCGTGTCCACCTCCGCCTCGCGGCGCGACATCGCGAACATCGCAGACTTCAGCAGGCGCTTCTCGCGCAGGCGCGCCGCGACGGCGGCGCGCGCCACGCCGCCCTCCGTGCGCAGCGCGCGGGGCATCGTCGCGGTTTTTAAGCCGCCCTCCTCAAAAGCGTCCTCGTCCTCTTCCTCCTCCGCGCCTTCGTCATCCGGATCGTACCCGAGGATGTCGAGGTCCTCGCGCTCGGTGGTGGCGTAGGAGAGCAGCACGGTCGTGGCGGTGGTCGCGAGCCGGCGCAGCGCCGCGCGCTCGTTCGCCGCGCTCAAGGGGAGCGCGGCGTCAAACGCGCCCTCGGGCTTCTCCGCGGGCGCGTCTTCGTTCCAGGAGGGCGGCGGCGCGCCGGGGGGTCCGCCCTCCAGCGCCGCCAGCTCCGTCTCGTTCGCGAGCAGCGCGCGCGTCGCGCACATGAGCGCAGGCGAGGGCCCGTCCGCGCGCAGCATGTACTCGCGCGAGGGCCCGCACAGGGACATCAGGCGCCCCTTGCGCAGCAGGAACAGGTCGAGGTTGTCCAGGCCGCGGGGGGGAGGCACGCCGCGCTCGAAAAACGCCCGCGCGTCGCGGAGCGCCTCGGCGGCGGCGTCGCCGCCGTCGCTCCGCGGCTTCGCGTCGCCGGCTTCCACCGCGGGCGCTTCGTCTTCGTTCGTCTCCGTCTCGGCATCGACTTCATCGGCTTCTTCGCCCTCTGCGACGTCGCGCGAGCGCGGACGACGCCGCGGAAGATCTGCCACGGCAGAGTCGTCCTCGTCGTCCACGACGTACTCCCCGAAAGCGGCGGCGGCTTGCGTCTGCAGCGCGGCGCGCGCCAGCTCCTTGCGCGCGTCGTCGAGCTCGGGCGCGTCGCCGCCCGGCTCATCCGCGTCGGGCACCGTGTACAGCACGAAATTCTTCTTCGGCGCGCCTCGCTCGTCGCTTCGCGAGAACGGCACGGAGGGTAGCCCCACGAACGTGGCGGCGACGCTCGCGGCCTCGCCGGGCGTGGCCGCCTGCCCGGTCAGCATCAGCTCCTCCTCCACGGTCAAACCGCCGTCGCCGTTGGGCGCCAGCGCGGCGAATCCGTCCCCGCGCCCGACGCGCGCCGACTGCGAGTTCTGCGTCTTCATCGCCTCCAGCTCCTCGTCGCCGTCGCCGTACAGGCCCAGCGCGACGGCGCCGCGCCACAGGTCCGAACCGCGGGGAGGCATGGCCATCTCCTTGCGCCACTGCTTCAGGAGCACCACCTTACGCGCAACGTCCGCCGCCGCGACTTCCGCGCCGGGCAGCTTCAGGCGCACGCCGTTGCGCTCGTTCGGGCCGGGCGTGATGTGGTGCCATCGGCACAGGCTCTCGGCGTCGGTCACCCCGCGCGCCTCCCTGGTGATGGCCATCTCCGCGCCCGCGCGCGCGACGCCGCCGGCGGCGACGGAGATGGCGCTGTCCAGCTCCAGGACAGCCTCGCCGCCCGCGCGCGGGTGGTGCGGCAGCAGGTCCAGGAAAGGGACGAGCGCCAGGAACGCGTCGCCGGTTGTGCGTTTCCGCACCCAAACCGCGCTCGCGCGGACGACGCCCAGCGCCCACCGGAAATCGTCCCTCGTGTGCGTCCCCGACCCCACTTCGCCCGGCTGGCGCGCGCACATATCTGAGGCCTGGAGGCAAAAGCTGTACTGGATCTCGCTCGCGGCACGGGTCGCGTCCGCGCGGTACTCCGCGTGCACCTCGGAGGCGTATGTGCCCGCCATGGCGCGCAGCGTCGCGCGCCCCAGCGCGGGCGAGCGCAGCGTCCGCAGGTACGGCCCCCATCTGCTCCCCTCGCCCCCGTGCTCCTTGAGCCACTCGTGCAGCAGGAAGATGGCGAGCGCGCGCTCGGGGTCCGCGGCGTACAGCTTCTTGAGGTGCTCGCCCACGGAGTGGCGGTTCGAGCGCAAGTTGCGCGCCGTCACCGGCGACAGCGTCAGCGACGCCGGCACGCGAAGAAAACGCGCGCCGTCCTCGACGCCGCCCTCGTCGGCGATCAGCCCGCGACCGTCGCCCGGCTTCCCCGGGACGCGGCTCACGCGCACACCGCGCATGACACCCCCTTTGTTTTCGAACCACGTCTGCATGGCGGCGTACGCCTCGTCGATGGCGGTCTCGTTGCGCATCGACTCGGGGTCGGCACGCGACTTCGCCTCAGCGAGGTCCGTCGACAGGAGCCACGGCACTTCCAGCACGCTGAGCTTCTCCGTGGCGTGCTCCGCCCACTCGCGCGCGGGGAGAAGCGCGCCCGTCCCCGCCAACGCGCCCGTCACGATAGCCTCGCCCACCTTCGCCGCGCGGCGCGCGCGGCGTGCGGATGTGGTTCGAAAAACGGAGGAAAGTCCCTCGCCGTCTCCCGTCTCCTCGGCGCCCGCGCCGCCCTCCGTCGCGTTCGCGTCCTCGTCCTCGTCCTCGCCGACGAAAAGGCCACCCAGCACGTCGTCCGATCCCCACGCGTTCGCGACGGAGGGGATGAGATCCTCATCCTCGTCCTCGTCCTGGACCCTCGCCCTCCCGTCCGACCCGTCCTCCTCCAGCGTGGCGTTCCCGGTCCCGAAGCGCGAGGCGGACAGCGCGGCGGCTCCCTTCGCGCCCGCCTCGCCCGCCAACGCGGGCGGCTCCACGGGCGGCGGTCCCCCGAGACGAAGCATCCCGCGGTCGGCGCCGATGCGCATCGCTCGGTCGTGAAGTTTGCCTCCGGGGAAGATCATCTTGCTCTGTTCAGATATGTTGAATCCCGGCTTCTCGCGCTCCTCGCGCATCGCCTGCTGCATGAACGTCTGCGTGAGCCTGGGCGAATCGAGCAGGTACTCGTCCAGCCCGTCCAAGTCTTCCGACCACGACGCCCCATCCGCCGCTACGACGCCGACGCGCGCGGCGCACGTCGCGACGCATAGGGCGACGGCGACCAGCGCGAACGCGCTAGTCGACGCGTCACGACGCATCGCATCGCGTCGAGCGCGCATGATCACCGCGGGAACGCACCGCGTGTTCGTCTCTGGGCGCGTCCGCGCGCGATTTCGAAGAAAAACGTGTTTCGAAAGGCCGCTTCCCGCTTGCGAAGCAACAACGAAATGTCAGAATCGGGTGGCGCGCGGCGCGCATCGAGTTTTTGCCTTCAGCGCTCGACGAATGAAGCGGATTTGCTCCCGATTCGCCGATACGCGAGATTTTTTTCCAGATCTGGACAGCTGTCGGCTCTGCTGTCTGACATCCATCCCCGCTCCGCATCGCCCGTCGTCACTCCGCGTCGCGGCGGACGCCACGCACGAGGGACCGGTCGAGGACTCGCGGCGGGCACGGGCAGTCCCAAGGGTAGGGCACCGCCGAAAGTCAAGCGACCCCGCGGCGAAGGCCGGAGGCGTCGCGAGCCGTGACGGAACGGTCTTCGGTTGTCGCGCATCGGCGGGTGGGAAATCCACCATCCGACGTGTGATGGCCACCGCGGCCTCGCCGTCGATGACACTGGGCGCGACGGCGTGCGCGTCGGTGGCGTCGCGCACGCGCGCCGCCTCCTCGGTCGGCGCGTCAACGCGCTTAGCAAGCCCGGGGAGCTCACGGAGCCCCGGACTCGCCCGCCGACGCGTTCCGCACTGCCGGCCCGTCTCGCGCGCGCGCGCCTCCGCCGGCCCGGATTCGCACGCGTCCACCGCCGAGCGCACCACCGCGGCGGACACGGAAGAGGAGTACGACGTGATCGTCATCGGCAGCGGCATCGGCGGCCTGAGCGCGGCGTCGTTGCTGGCGAAGTACGGGTACTCCGTGAAGGTGTTCGAGTCGCACTATCTCGCGGGGGGATGCTGCCACATGTTCGACCACCGGGACAAGGACGGCGGCCTGTGGCAGTTCGAGGTGGGCCCCTCCATCTGGGAGGGCCTCGACCGGCCCACCGGCAACCCGCTGCGCATGGTGTTCGACGCGCTCGGTGAGGAGATGCCCGTGGAGACGTACGACGGCATCTCCATGTGGACCGAGGAGGGGCACTGGCGGTTCCAGGTTGGCGACGACGAGGCGCCCGGGGGTTTCTGCGACTTGCTGCGCGAGAAGAGCACCGACCCGGAGCTCGCGATCAAGGAGTGGAAAGCGCTGAAGAACCGGCTGGAGCCGCTTTACGACGCGCTAGACGCGTGCCCTCTGACCGCTCTGCGCCAGGACGCCGGTCTGCTCGTCAGCACGGTGATCGCGATTCCGTTCTACCTCACGCACCCGAAGGTGATGCTGGACATCCCGTACATCCTGGACTCGTTCCACAAGCTGTCGCGGCAGTACGTGACGGAGCCGTTCCTGAAGCAGTGGATCGACATGCTGGCGTTCTTCTCCGGGTTCCCCGCGGAGGGCACGATGGGTGCTACCATGATCTACTCCATTCCGGGATTCCACCGCCCGGGCGCGTCCCTGTGCGCGCCCGTGGGCGGCACGCAGGCTGTGGTGGACAAGCTCGTGGGCGCGCTCGAGAAGTTCGGCGGCACGATGGAGCTCAAGAAGCACGTCGAGGAGATCGTCGTGGAGAATGGCGAGGCGACGGGCGTGCGGCTGAAAGGGGGAAGGATCGCGCGCGCGAAGCACGCGGTGGTGTCGAACGCCACGGTATGGGACACCATACCGTTGCTTCCCGACCGCGTGGAGCTGGAATCGCAGGGCTTGCCGCAAGCCGCGGACTGGGCGGAGGACATGGCAGAGATCCCGGCGCTGGGCTCCATCATGCACCTCTTCATCGGCATCGACGCGACGGGGCTGCCCGACCTCGACCCGTCGCACCTCGCCGTTCTGGACTGGAGCCGCCCGCTGGGGGACCCGCAGAACGTTGTCACGATCTTCATCCCCACCGTGCTGGACCCCGCCGTGGCGCCCGAGGGCAAGCACATCATCCACGTGTACACCGCGGGCAGCGAGCCGTTCGACCTGTGGGAGGGCAAGGACCGCAACTCCGCTGAGTACAAGGCGTACAAGCGCGAGCGCGCGCAGATTTTGTGGGACACCATCGAGCGCATCATCCCCGACGTGAAGCAGCGCGTGGAGGTGGAGATCTACGCCTCGCCCCTGACGCACCAGCGATTCCTGCGGAGGCACAGAGGGACGTACGGCCCGGCGCTGAAAGCCGGAGGGCGCCTCTTCGGGACGCTCCCGCTCCCGGAGGTGCCGCAGCCGGGCGTGCTGTCCCCCATCCCGAAGCTCGTGCGGTGCGGGGACAGCGTGTTCCCGGGCGTTGGCGTGCCGGCGGTGGCCGCCTCGGGCGCGATCGCGGCGTCTACGCTGGCGCCCCTGCCCAAACACCTCGGCCTGATGTGGGACGTCGCGCAGGCGCAGGGCGCGTTCTGGAAGAAAAACCCGACGTGGATGCGCGACTACCACGGCGGCGCGAACGCGCCGTTCCACCCGCGCGGCGCGCACCCCGCGGGCGGCGCCGAAAACATGCCCCCGGAGGAGTTCTACCTCGCGGCGGAGGAGAAGACGAAGACCAGCGCGTTCGTGGGGAAGGGCGGGCTCTCGGATGTCGCTGAGGAACCCGTCGCGGGGCAGTGAGGAGTGGTCGTGAACGGAGCGACCGGCGCGGGATTCGGGAGCGTGTACTAGTACCCATGTGATCAGTATTACGAATTTATGACTCTCGCCTTGAAAAAACGAACGCTCGCGAAAAGCCGCGAGAAGCGTCGAGAGCACTGTCCGAAACGGCGTTGCCGACGGGGAATCCGACACGATCTCGAGATCCCCGCTGGCGTGCTGCTGCCTTTTTATGAGGAGGGCCGCAGGGGAGACGTTCGCGGCCACAACCGCGTGCGCCATGGCCGCCGCGACGATGTCCGCGCTTCGCGCGTCCGCGCCCGCGCCCAGCGTCGGGGGGCACCGGCGTTGCCGCTCGGTGATCGCGAGGGTACGTCGCGTTCGTCGCGTTCGCAGGAGAGTTTCTCCAGCCTCGACCGATCGTCGGTCGATATCGCGTCGCGTTTCGCCTCCGTCGCTGACCTGTCGCCCCCTTCCTCTGTCTCCCAGGCGGCGCCCGCGCGCCCCAACTTCCGCGTCAACCTCGGCAAAGGCACGGTGACCGTTTACGACCTGAAAGAAGAGGCGGCGAAGCGCGCGCTCGCCGCGGCGACTGCCGGGAACGTCACCGGTCGTCCCGCCGAGTCTGTGCGCCCGCGCGACGTGAAGCTGAAAGATAACGGCAACGTCTCCATCGCGGCGATGACCGAGGAGGACTGCGTGGACGGCACGAAACTCATCATGGAGCTGTTCTTCAAGGTGCGCCCCCAGGATTTCCTGGCCAAGGACCGACTCAAGGCGGAACAGGCCGAGCGCGTGTACGGCGGGCTCGTGCAGGGCGTGGTGGAATCCGAAGATCGGCTTTTGCTCGCTGCGAAGGTTGGAGGGAAACTCGTCGGGGTGGCCGAGGTGTCCCTGCCCGGCGGCGCGCGCTTCGGCGCGGAGAAGTTCGAGCCGAAGGCCCCCGGGGACGCGCCGTACGTCAGCGACGTCGCCGTCGCGCCCAACCAGCGCGGCCGCGGCATCGGAAAGGCCCTGCTCCGCGCGTGCGAAGCGGCAGTCGTCGCCAAGGGGTGCAAAGCCATGTACCTGCACACCAAGGTGGACAACGACGGCGCGCAGGCGCTCTTTTCCGGGGGCGGGTACGAGGAGCCCGCGGACGCGAAGGCGGGCCTGACGCAGATGCAGATCGCGCAGAGAGGCACGAAGGGCGGGCCGCTCGCGAGTCTCGGGCTGGTGGAGGTGGGGCACATCCTGCTCAAAAAGGAGCTCAGGGCGAGTGACTACAACTAGTCGCGCGATCGACGAGACGCGCGTCGCGTATTGTTTTTTAAAGGCGCGGCGATGATGCGCTTTTATCCACGAAAAAAAACGCGATGCGCGCGCCACCGCCTCCGCCGCCTCGCGCCGCCTTCATTTCACACGCGCGCACGCGCGCGCGTTTTTTCTTTTTTCCCGCGTCAGATCTGTGCGTTTATGTGGTAGATGCTGTTGTAGTGCACCTCCGCCCAGAACGAGATCCAGAGCACGCGCTCGCTGCGCTTCGCCGTCGGCTGGATCTCGATCACGAAGTTGTCTTTGTAGGACGAGATGACGCACATCGCGACGCCGTACGCGTCCGCCGCGGCTTGGAGCGTGATGTGGTCGCCCCAGGTGGTCGCGCGGGACATGTCGCGCACGTACGCATCGAAGTCCTCGGGAACGAACACGCTGTACGCCTCGCGGTCGCGCCGGAGCTGCGCCACCACCGCCGCGCGGATCTCGGCGTGACGCTCCTGGTCGCGGAAAAGCTGGTCGGCGAGCGCGCGGAACTGGCAGTTGCCGTCGCCGCGCACCTTCTTCTCCTTCAGGCCGTACAGCCGGAGACGCGTGTCCAGCTTGTTGTGGTCCGCGTGCGCCAAGTCAGGCGTGGGGACGTTGGTCATGCGCTGGGGGGTGAAGTCCCGCGTCGCCGCGGACGGCACGATCGTCGCGGGGGCCGCCGCGCCCGCGGGGAGGGGCGGCGGCGGCGGCGGCGGCGGCGGCGGCATGGGAGGCGCGCTCGGGCCCGAGGGCGGCGGCCCCGGCGGCGGAGGCGGGCGCGCCGTGGTGTCCGCCCGGACGTCTGGTACGTCAGCGCGCGTCGCGTCGACGGAAGGGTAGCCGCTCGGGTCCCGTCGCGGCGGCGGAGGTTTCGGATCTCCCGCGCGCGCGTCGGCGGATCGGAAACTCGCGGTTCCCGCGGCGACGAGCGCGTGTTTCGCGTCAGTCCCGGCGGCGGCGCCCGCGGCGACGTACTCGGCGCGCGGCTGGTACCTCGGGCGCGGCTGCGCGCCCTTTTCGCGCGCCGTCGTGGAGGCACCGCCCGCATCCCAGCGCTCAGCCGCGGCCGCGAGCTGCGCCGGCGTCGCAGAGAGCAGGTCCCAGTCGGCTTCCGTGAAGGTCTCGAGGGGAGACGCCTCCGGCGCGCGCGCTTCGCCGCCCGGCGCGGCGCTTCCGCCGTCGACCGGCGGCGGCCTGACCGCCGGCCGCTCCGGCGGCGCGGCTTGTTTGAACGCCTTTGCCTCCGCGTTGATTCTCGGTTTCAGGGACTCCATCTCCTCCATGCACTTCACCACCTCCGCCTCGTACGCCTTGCACGTCTCCGCGCGTCTCCCGTGCCGCGACGCATCCGTGGTCCATTCCTTGTGCTTTCTGATCGTCTCCACCACCAGGCTGGTGTACGCCAAGAGCACGCGGAACAGCTCTTGCCAGTTCTCCTCCTCGCGGTACACCGCAGCCTCGAGCCCCACGAACTCTGCGGTCTTGAAGTACACCTCCAGGTCCGTCAGGTGGTGCACGGGCCTTTGCTTGGCCTTGACGGCAGCTGAAATCTCCGCGGTAGTCCGCGGACGGCTTCCCCCGAGAACCATCGCGCCGGGCTTCCCGAAGCCCGACCCGCGCGCTCGACCTTCGTCGGCGTAAACGCCCCACACCGCAGGTTTGCGGAGGCGCGCACCGAGAGCGACGCTGTTCGGGATCCCAGCCTCCCGACGACGCGCCGCGTCCGAGGCAATGTCAGTTTCCCACGAGCGGTGGGCGGAAAACGCGTCGCGTGGCACTAAAATCGAAAGTGTGTTTTGAAGGTCGACTTTTCGTTTTTCTTCGAGACGGAAAACGCGACGCGTTCAAACTCGCGCGTCACTCGCTCGCCTTGCTCAGCACGAACACGGCGTCGTCCAGGATGTACGCGCCGTGTTTCTGGTCGCCCTCGCTTATGTACGGCACCCTCGCGAGGCGCTCGACCGCGAACCCGCTCGGCCGCAACACCTTCTCCCAGATCTGGTTCACGCCCGCTTCCCAGGCGCCGTTCGGGTCGAGGCCGAGCGCCTCGCGCGGCGCGCGGTGCGCGTTGCCGTCCTCCACAAACGGGCGAAACGGCACCACCACCGCCAACACCAACACGCCGCCTTCGTCTTTCAGCAGCTTGCGCAGCTGGCCGAGCAGCGTGAACGGCGTGTCGCACCGGTCGAGCACGTTCAGCAACGCCACGCAGTCGAAACCGTCCTCCGCGCGGATGCGTTTCCCCGTCGCCTCGGCGCACGCGCGCGTCACCGTCGAGACGTCCGATGATTCCAGCACGACGTCGAATTTCTTCTGGCGCAGGCGCCGGACCATGGGCGCGCTCGCCTCCGTGGCGACCACCACGTCGAAGCCCCCGCCGTCGCGGAACTTCTCGGTCACCTCGCCCTCGCCGGCGCCGACGTCCAGCAAGAGTTTTTCCGTCGGCGGCGCCGCCGCCGCTTCGTTTTTTTTTTTGCGCGCGCCGAGCAAATCCGCGACGTGCGCCTCGCTGAGGACGTGCATTTTGCCTCGCCCGAGCATGGCGTTGGCGTCCGTCAAGCTCATGAACTTGCGCAGGAACGTACAAGCGGCCGCCTGCCCCCAGTTGACCAAGTACGGCCGGCGGGACGCGCGCATCAGGAACGCATCTGTCGCGGCGTCGCGCGTGAGCGCCCGAAACTTCTCGCGAAGCTCGGGGAGGAGTCTGGACTCGGCGCACGCGTAATCCATCTGCGAGGGCGTGAGCTGGGCGTTGCAGTGCGCGCAGATCACGGAAAGGCGCTCGACTGCGCCCTCGGAGGGCATACCCGCCCACACACGAACGCGCTCCATCGTGCTAGATCCCTCCTCCTCGCTGCGCTTGATCAGGGGACCGGCGCTCGGGCTCTTCTTCGTCTCCGTGGAAGATCCCCCGGCGGCGTGCGTGCGGGTGCCGTGTGCTCGACGCCGGGACGCGAGCGCGGATCGGTACGGTGCGCGCGACTCGAGCACGACCTGGCCGAGACGGAGTGCGCAGGGACTCGTCTTTGTCGCGGCGCACCGTCCGAGACTCGGCGCGAGCATCGGCGCGCGCCGGAGAACACGCGGCGGTAGTAGGGTTCGGGCGCTCTTGATACCCCGTCCCAAGGCGCAAATATAACAAGCTCTGACTGTTGACGTCGTTGTTCAACTGTTCGCGCGGTTTTCTTTCCGCTCGGATGAGAGTTCAGGGCACCACACCCAGGCGCCCGGGCCTCACTCGCCGAAGCGGCGCGTGAACCACAGCAAAAACTGCTTCCTCTTCCCCCCGCTCACGTCGAGTCGAGCTCCTAGACCTCGAGAGCGCGCTCCGCTGTGCCCCGTCTGCGGCCCACCGCTGTCGGGATCGTCGTCGTTTTTCTTCTTGACAACTGTCGCGACGACAAGGACGATGCGCGCTGCGTTCGACGTCGGTGCTTCGCGACCGGTGACATCAGGGCCGTCCAGGTCCCTCGCGCGACGCGCATCGCGTATGAAAACGAACGCGCATCGCGCGTGCCGTCCCGATCGGGATGTGGCTGACCTCACCACTCGTGCCTCGCGCGGTGCCCATCCGCTCGACGCCGTCGGCGACGCCGCAGGGAGTCCTCCGCCGCGCGCGCGTCTCGCGGCGGCGCTCGCGGCGGCGACCCTGGCGTGGAGCGCGCCCTCGTTCGCGGACGAGGCGCTCGCACCGGCATCGCCCGAGGATACTGCCACGCCCGCGAGCGTAAGCGGCGGCGTCCCCGCGGACCCGTCGCGCGCGCCGGCGCGGCGAGGCGAGACGGTGCTCGATTACGGCGGCGTGTTCGCGAAGACGCCGGAATCCCTGGCGAAGCTGCGCGAGGACATCGCGCGCGTGGAGGGAAGCACGGGGTGGCGTCTGCGCGTCGTGACCGGGAACGGCCCAGGCGGCATCGGCGCGTCGATGCCGTCGGCGAACGATCTGTATCGGTACTTCGGCACCGAAGACCGCAAGCTCGTCGTCATGACCGTCGACGAGTTCAACGGCAACGTCCTGGACTTCTACAACGACCAAACCGCGCTCGCGCCTATCGTGCCCAAGTCGGTCGTGCAGGAAATCAGGGGCAGGTACGGGAACAAGTACTTCGTGGACGAGGAGGGGCTGGAGGAGGCGACGGTCGCGGCTGCCGCCGCGATGAGCGGGTGTCTCGGGAAGGCGGAGGGGTGCAAGTTCGTGCCCGGGCTGTCGCAGCAGCAACGCGAGTTCTCGTTGATCGCGGTGGTCTCCGGAGGCTTCCTCTTCGGCGCCGCGTCGCGAGGCGCGTCGCAGTCGGGAGACACGTCCTCGCCCTGGGCGGCGGTCTTCGGGTTCATCTGGGTGCCTTGGGTGTTGATGTTCGGCTTCTACCCGCTCTACGCCAGGCAGCCGGAGGACCTGACGCCTCTGTTAGAGAACGTCGCCGTCTTCGCGGCGTGCGTGCTCGCGACGCGCGCGGGCAGCGGCGTATTTGGGACGGACGACGAAGGGGACGCCGGGCAGACGTTGGGGGGGTCGGACGAGTAGGCGTTTCGCGCGCACCATGCGAAGGCGTTCGGTCGACGCGTTCTTGACCGTGTGACAGTTTTATGGGTAACAGGTTTATGGACTCATCAACTAGATCTAGCCCAGCCCCAATCGAAAAAACCCGTTGCATGCTTTAAATCCCACTCGACCTCCTGCGTCATCGGGCGCGAAGATTCCCCTTCGTGTCTGGGGATTGCTCTTCGCGCCGTCACAAATACGTCGTCCTCGCCGAAAAATGTTCGTGCGGGGACAATCGAGGAGGCGCGTCAGGGGCACACGAAAGACGACAACCAGCTTGTCGTCTTAGCACCTGGATCAGCACCCCTTCGCTTCTTCCGGCTTCGAGCCCTCGAGCGGCGGCACCGCCATCGGCGATCCGGACGCGGGCGGCGTTTGCGCCTGGGCGCTCACGGGCGTCTGCGGCGGGACGGCCGACGTTTCCGCCGGTTTCGACACCTCCGCCGCCGTCGCCTCGCCCCGCTCGGCCGTCTCGACGGGGAGCGGCGCCGACGCCGTTTGTTTCGGCGTCGCCGCGAGGAGTGCCCCTCCATCATTTTGTTCCTTCGTCCGCGTCTCTTCCTCGGTTCCCGCGAGGACGGCCATGCCGTTGAGGATGACGACCATGGCCATCCCGACATCCGCGGCGACGGCTTCCCACAAACCGGTGATCCCCGCCAGCGAGAGCGCCAAGACGACGCCCTTGGCGACGAGAGAGAAGGCGATGTTCTCGCGAACTTTCGTCAGACACAAGCGCCCGGTGGCGACTGTCTCGGAAATCTTGGTGAGCTCGTTCGTAAGCAGGGCAACGTCCGCCGTCTCCATCGCCGCCGCCGACCCGGCGACGCCCATGGCGACGCCGATGTCCGCCGCGCCCAACGCGGGGGCGTCGTTCACGCCGTCTCCCACCATCGCGAGCGTGCCTCTGCCGAAGAACCGCGCGCGCGTCGCGCCCGCGGTTCGAGCGGTTCGCTCCAGGCGCTTCACGCGGCGAACGACGTCCTCCATCTTCGCCGCGGGCGTCAGCTCCGCTCTCACGTTACTCTCCGGCACGCCGCACGCCGCGGCGACGCGCCGCGCGGACCCGGCGTTGTCCCCCGTGAGAATCACAACCTCCACGCCCAACGCTCGAAGGCGATCGACCGCGTCCTTGGCGGTGACCCTGATCGTGTCTTCGCACCGAAGCGCCCCGCTCGCGTCGCCGTCCACGCCGACCCAGATCACGGTCGCGCCTCCAGCCTCCCACTGCGCAGCGACGGACGCCAAAGCCGGTTCTGTCGTCGCCCACCCCCGGCGCTTCGCCAGCGCGGGCCCGCCCACCTCCACCAGCCGCCCGTCGACGTTCGCGCTGGCACCCTCCCCTGACAAGGTTTGGAAATCGCGCACCTCGCACTGTTGCGCGGCGACGCGGACGGCGGACCCTGCCCCGGCGAGGATCGAGCTCGCCACCGGGTGCGAGGCGCGCGACTCGATCGCGCACGCCCAACGGAGCATCGCGCCGACGCCGAGCGCCGGTCGCGGCTTGGTCTCCCCCCCGCCCTTCGCCGATGCCAGCCGCGCGTCCGTGAGCGCGAACCGCCCCTCCGTGAGAGTACCGGTCTTATCCACGCACACCGTCTTCAAGCGCCCGAGCCGCTCCAGGTGGGCGGAGCCTTTGACCAAAATTCCGAGCTTCGCCGCGCGCGTCAAGCCGCACACCGCGACGACCGGGGTTGAAAGCACCAGCGCGCACGGGCACGCGACGACGAGCAGAACGCACGCGGTGTACGCGTACTTGGCGTCGGTTTCGCCGGCCATGTACGGCACGGTGGCCAAGAGCAACGCGGCGACGATAACCAGGGGGGTGTAGTGCTTCGCGAACGTCTCCACCGCGCGCTCGACGTTGCTCCTGACCGCCTGCGCCTCCTCGACCATGCGGACCAGGCGCGCGACGGCGGAATCCGCGGCTGGGGCAGTGACACGCACCTCCAACACTCCGCCCTGGTTCACCGTGCCGCCGAAAACCTCGCTCCCGACGCGCTTCGGCACAGGGACGCTCTCGCCCGTGAGCGCGGCTTCGTCCACCGCGCTGCCCCCGCCGACGACGACCCCGTCGAGAGGGACTTTCTCCCCGGGGCGGACCATCACGGTTTCGCCCACGCCGACGGCGTCCGCCGGCACGGTCTGCTCCGGGTCGTCAAGGCGACGCGCGAACTCGGGGCGAAGCGCTAAGACGGCACCCATCGCGCTCGATGCGCGGCCCATTGCCCTTGTCTCGAGCCACTCGGAGATCCCAAACAGCACGACGACAGCGGCGGCCTCGCCGAATTCGCCCAGCGCGACCGCGCCGCATACGGCGACGGTCATCAGCGCGTTGATGTCGACGACGCCGTTGCGGACACTCATGACCGCCCTGGTGGCGATTTTTGGGAGGCCGACGGCGACCGCGCCGAGCGCGACCCAGCGGAGGTGGAGCCAGTGTCCACCGACGTAGTGGAATAAGGAGATGACGAAAAGCACACAAGATGCAGTCACGGCCGCAGGCGGGCGGCTTGAGACGACATCGTCGTCGTCGTCGGGGTCGCCGAAGCAGCACGAGTACGCGTCTTCGAAAAACCCGCCTTTTCCGGGTTTCGCGTCTCCTTCACGAGTGGAAGACCTCTCCGCTTTCGCTCCGCCGGTGCTAAGCGACGCCTGCAGCCTCGCGGCGTTCAGGGCATCCACGAGCGACGCGGACGTGGCGATCGAGGCCGCGTGCTCGACGATGACCGTCTTGGTGGGGACGATCACTTTCACTGAACGCACCCCGGGCCGCTTCTCCAGGATGCCGCGAATCAGCGGCTCCTCGCTCGAGCAGCAGATCCCGCGAACCTTCATGCGCGTATGCGCGGAGGCCTCACTCCCACCCGTGCGGTCGTCCTCTATGGCCACGCGCACGTCGTCCGCGGTGGCGAGTCCGAGCGGGCGCCGGTCGACCGACTTTTGATCGAGCGGTCCTTCCGCCGCGCCGCGAGACGCACTCCTCAGCTTGACGATGGGCGAGTATAGACCGCCGCCGAAGCCGACAACGCCGGGGTCCGTCGCGCCCGCGAGCGTTCGCGCCTCGCCTGTGATCGCGCACGGCGCCAAGGCCTGCGGCGGGGTCCCCGTGGCAGAGCCGTTCGCGCCGTTCGCGCCGACCCTGCGCCTCAACATGTGCAACGAGCCGTGGTCGGAGACGCACGCCGCACCGCCTTCGGCGCCGCAGTCGTCCCCGCAAGCCTCCCGATCCTCCTCGGTCGCGACGTGCAACAGGCGGTCGCCGACGACGAAGTCCACGTGGTTACCGTGGCGCACCGTCTCCGCGGTGTTGTCGATCAGAAATTGGCGCAACGCCGCGGGGGAGGCGGGGAGACCCAGCACGGTGAGCTCGTCGGGGCTAACAGCCCTGGGAGGCGTGCGAGGCCGGGAAGATGTGCCGGGAGCGGGGTTGGCGTCGTTGGACAGCGACGCGGGAGTCCATCCACCCTCCGCCGCGGCGATTACGAGCTGACCCTCGATAAGGAACGCGTCCATGGACCTGCGGCGCGCGGCCCCCGCGGGGGGCTCCGCGGCAGACGAGGAACACTCGCCAGATTTCGAAAAGTCCTTCGACGCGGCCACCTCATCGGCGCCGAGGTGAATCACCGTGGGGTCGAGGCATATGCCCTGGTCCACGCACGGAGAGACCGTGCCGCACGCGGTGCACTCCTGGCCGCCGTCGCCGGAAGAGTCGGTCATCTCGACGCGCGGTTCCGAGTGCGCCCGAGTGCTAGTTCTAAAGGTTCTGGCCCTAAAACGTTATGAAGGATAACGAAGCTCTCAGACGTCTGACAGCGAGAATCGGAAAATCGCGAAGTCGCCGGCGCTGGGCGAAACGCCATCCTCGTCAGATCGTGTTGACCTCTTCGGTCAGTCGTCTCCGCACCTCCCTCGTGCCTCGCCCTGTCGATTCCCGGTGCTCGCGCTTCGTCGCAACCCGGTCCAATGAAGTGGCGTACGTTCGCGTCGCGCGCGCGCTACGCCTTCGGCGCGTACGCCGCCACCGAGGGGTGCGCGTTCGGTGCCCACCAGTACCGCATAAACCAAATGCATCACGCCCCCCGGCGCTCGATGGAGGAGGGGTTCGACTACGACGGGCACTTCCGGTGGTTCGCCAGCGAGCTCCGCCACGAGCCCAACCCCCGGCGCCTGTTCGAGGACGCGTTTAACGCCGCGCCCATCGCCACGATCCCGCGCGCGAACGCGCTGCACATGCTGCAGTTCTACCTCACCGCGCGCGAGCGCGACGAGTTCCCCGACGAGGAGTACCCGCCCGAGGTGACGCGCGAGGCGGAGTCGCTGCTTCGCCGGTTGGAGCGGCGACACGGCCTCGCGTTTCTCGACCGGGACGCCGCGACGTCGGTCGATCCGAACGAGGCGAACGCGAGACCCGGCGCGCGCGCCAAGACGAAACTGCGCCGGGCGTTGCGCGTGCTTTCCAGGCGAACGCGAGACGACAAGGCGTTCGCCGCGGCGGATTCGGCGGTTCGCGATTTCCTCGTGGACGGCGCCGGCGGCAGCCAGGGCGGCGTCGAGACGCCGCGCTCTGTCGGCGCGGCGAGCTCGGCGGAGAACGGAGCGGACTTCATCCGCACGAACCGCTTCGAGATGCACGCGTACTACAAGCCGATCGCGTTCCAGGCGCTCATCGCGGCGTTCCGTTTCGCGTCCAACGCGAAGCTCAGGAGCGCCGGCTTCGAGAGGAAACGCGACCCCGCCACGAACATCGTCGCGTGGGTGCGCCCGCCGCGGAGCGTTCTCGTCGCCGGCGCCGCCGCGAGCGCCGAACGCGGGAGCGTCGCGGACTCGGACCGGTACGACCCTTTGGTGTTTCTGCACGGGCTCGGGATCGGCATCGCGCCGTACGCGGACTACGTGTGCGCGCTTCCCGACCACCGCCCGGTGGTTGCGCCGGAGTGGCCGAACATCTCCTACAGCTGGGACGACCGATCGCACGAGTACCCGAGCCCGTCGGAAATCTCCGCGTTTCTCGAGCGCTCGACGCGGCGCGCCGCGGAGGATGCACTGGCGCGAGACACGCGCGGCGCGGAGACGCAGGACGCCATCGTGCGGCGCGTGCGCGACGTGCGGTGCGACGTGATCGCGCACTCGTACGGCACGGTGTGCCTCACCGCGTTCAGGCGGCACTACCCGCGGTCCGTTCGCAGATGCGCGTACGTCGACCCGGTGTGCTTTTTGCCCTCCTTCGGGTCGTACCTGCGGTACGGCTTCGACGACCATCTGGCGGGGTGGCGCGCGCTCTTCGCGCACCTGCGCGCGCGCGCGAGCGACCCGCGCGAGCCCATGAGCTTCGGGAACCTGGTGCTCGCGTCGTGGTTCGTGAAGGGCGATGCGAGCACGCAGCAGCTCATGAAGCGACTGCTGTTCCCGCACGAGGCTTGGGAACGCGGGCCGCTCGGCGAGGACGACATGGTGGTGCTCTCCGGGCTGGACGAGATCGTCGGCGCGGCGGAGATTGCGTCGCGATTCCGAGAGGCGTGGCCCGAGTGCGCGACGGTGCTGCAGAAGCAGTGGCAGCACGGAGGCTTCCTGCTCGAGCCCGACCCGGAGCGCGTCAACGACGCCATCGTCGCGCACGCCACCGGCGGGAAGGTGGGCGTGCACGGCACGAAAAAACCGGGGCTCGTCAAGCGCGCGTGGCGCGCCGGGTTCGCCAAGCGGCGCCCCCGGAAAAAGCAAAAGCTCGAGGGCTCGAGTTCGCGAGCGGCGGCGGCGGCCGTCTAGACGGTCGCTCGTAAACGCGAAGGCGCGCGTTCGATTCTTCTCTGCGGTACGTTCGTCGTCGCCTTCACGTGATACCCGCGTGTTAATACTACACTTCTACATGTACTTGAGCAACGCGTTGAGGAACTTGGGGTTCGTGCACATCTGGTTGCACACGTACTCGCCTCGCTCGAATGCCGACGCCTCCGCGGGGAGGTCGTCGATCCAGTCCGACTCGGCGTCGCTGGAGGACGCGGCGGCGTTCGCGCGCGCCGCGCCTTTCGTCCCTTGCGCGTTTTCTCGCTCGCCCCGCTCCATGGCGCGATTCACCGCCGCCGTCCTCGACGCGTGGCTGGCTCCCGTCAGAGGTGTCGCCTCCGATCGCGACTCGCCCCCCCCCCCTCCGCTCTCGCCGCCGTCATCCCCGCGCTCGCTCCCGAACGCGCTCCCCCCGACCCTCGCGCCTCGTTCCCGCGCGCCCGACACGTCGTGGTACAGGTTGATGGCCACGATGACAATCTCCAGCGAGTGCCCGACGAGCGGCGGGAACCACGTGCTGATGTCTTCGTGCATCAGCGCCTTCTGCACGGTCGCGCCCACGCCCCCCCCGATGCTCAGAAGCAGCCTCAGGTACGACAACGCGCCGGAGCCCTCCGAGTGCCACGACGCGACCACCTGCGGCAGGTACCGCGTCGCCTCCAGAACGGCGTTCATCACGCCCAGCAGCATGGCGTAGCTCTCGAACCCGAAACACCCGCCGTTCAGCACCATGCGCACGACGGGCGCGGCGAGGATCAGGCACGGCACGAGGTGCGCCACGAGGCCGCGGTGGGCGTGCGCGCGCCCGCTGGCGACGACGCCGCAGTGCTCGACTTTCTTCTCCGCGCAAAAGTGCGCCGCCAGCGGGTACAGCGGGAACCACAGCAGCGTGTACACGAGCGTGTAGTAGAACGTCAGCAGGCTCGCCTGGCAGCTGTCGAAGGTGAACCTGTCCGCCTGTTTCACGCACTGCTTGATCTGCTCGAAGTGCAGGATGAAGATGTTCAGCGTCGCCGTGACATTGGACACGTTCATGAGCGCCAGGCTCGTCAAGGAGATGCCCTCGGAAGTGGCCAGCAGGATCAGCTTCAGGTACTGCGGCACCGCGCCCAGCACCACGCCCGCGATGAAGATGAACATGATCGCCTCCGCGCCGTGCGACGCCTCCTGCGAAACGGGGGGAACACATCGGGTCAATCGTCTGGTTCGACGCGCGAGGGGGCAGACGATGCGCGGATTTTCTCGGCACTCGAGAGGGCGACGGTTCACTGTAACACCCGACTTTCGCGCGCGGAAGCGGGGGGTCCCGGACGCGCCGAGGGCCGCGAGGAGGGTCTTCCGGGGCGTAAAACGCACCATCGGCTCTACGAAACACACGGACTCCTTATCATACCCGGCGTAGGGGTCCGGGGCCGCGGGGATGCTGAACGGGTCCGTGTTGTTGGCTAAGGCGACCACCACGTCTTCATACGCGGATGTGGCAGTGGCGTTGTTCACCGACGCCCCCAGCCACGCCGCACCCAGCCGCGACAGCTCCACCGTCCTCGTGTACACCATCCCACCCGCCGGCGCAGCCTCCGCGCTGTCACCGGGTTCCCGCCGACCCCGCTGCGAAGACGAGCGCTCGGCCTTCGACGCCGGCGCACCCTTGAGCGCGTCGACGACTGGCGAACTAGGGCGAGAAAGTGAGAAGGACGCTTCAGCGTTACCGCGGTATCGAAGACCTTCGAGACAAGCAAGAAGGGGACGACATTCGTCAACCCGTGTTGACGCCTCCTCGCTGCTCCACACGTCGCGTCGCAGACCGTCCGCCGGCGGCACGCCACGAGCGAATGCTCCACGGGGCGAGGCTATTCCGCGCCTTCGCCGTCGTCTCGTCGCCCCACGCGAGGCCAACCCGGCGCCGTCCGACCGCGTTTGCTCGCTGGGCACCCTTCGGGCGTAGCCCGCGCGCTTCCGCTTCCATGTCTACGGCCGCGGAGGACGACCCCGCGCTGACGGCGCGTAAGAAAACGACGCGGGCGAAGGTTAAAGCGGCTCTCAAAGCCCTGTCGTCGGAGGAGATGGCGTCGCAGAGCGCCGCCATCGCGACTCACCTTCTGGCGCAGCTCTCGTGCTTCGACCCCGATGCCGCGCGAACCCGGTCCGCCTCGGACCGACCGCTCCGCCTCGGCCTGTACGTGCACTGCGCTCGGCTCCGCGAGGTGGACACCTCCGCGCTCCTCGCCGCCGCGCTCGCGCTTCCGCGCGCGGAGGTGTACGTGCCCGTCGTGGACGTGCCGGACCCAGCCGCGGGTCGCCGCGCGCCCCCGTCCATGCGTTTCCTGCAGATCGAATCGCTGGAGCGCGACCCGGCGCCCAAGACCATGGGCATACTCGAGCCCACGGAATTGTTACCGGACGGCGCGCCTCGCCCGAACCTCGAGACGCACGCGACGGACGGCCCGCTGGACGTGCTTCTCATGCCGGGCTTGGCGTTCGAGATCACGGGCGCGCGGCTCGGGCGCGGCGGCGGCTTCTACGACGCGTTCCTCGAGCGCTACGCGCTCAGGTGCGACGAAGCGGGGTGGCAGAAGCCGCCCGCGGTGGCGCTCGCGTTCGACGCGCAGATTCTAGACGCGGGGCGGGTTCCCGTGGGAAGCGTGGACCGAAGCGTGGACGCGCTCGTGACCGCGCGGGGGGGCGTCATGGCGTGCACACCCGCGGGAGCGCGCGCGGCGATTTGGCGGAGCCGAGGAGGTGGGGATGGGGAGTCGCGCGTAGACGCGTGACTCACCTCGCGTCGCGTACTCCGCGCTCCGAAGACGGCGATAAAACACAAACCCGTTTTTTTCTTTTCCGTTTCCGAACGCGAAGAGAAACCCACCCGACTCCCAGAGTTCAATCGTCGCGACAATACCAGACACCCCACCGAACGCGCCCGCGCGCTGAAACACCTCAAGTCCCCGAACGTAAGGCAGGCAGGCTCACGCCTTGGCGGCCGCCTTCCGCGTGGCCTTCCTGACCATCGCCTTGCCCATCGCGAGCAGCTCGTCGCGCGCGACGCACGCGGCGCCGACGCCGAGGAGCACGGTGAGCCGCGCCAGCCTTTTGGCGCCGGCGGACTCGCCCACCGCCGCCGCGCAGGCGTCGCGCGCCTCCGCGAGCGCCACCTTGAGCGCGCAGAGCTCCTCGTGGAGCGCGTCCGCGCGGCGCGCCGCTTCCGCCTCGCGCCTCTTGACCTCCTCCACGGTCTTGCGCGCGATCTCGCGCACCTTCGCGAGGTCCGCGGACTGCTTCGCCGACAAATCGTTCATCTGCTTGGCGTGCGCCGCGCGCAGCGACTGCGCCATCTGCGCGGCGGCGTCGTTCGCCGCGCGCGCCTTGGCGAGCTCAGCCTCGAGCGACGCGGTTTTCTCGTCGTGTGCCTTCCTCGCGGACGCGGAGGCCGTGGCGTGCGCGGCCGCCTCGGCTGCGGCGTGCTCGGCCGCGCTCTTCTTCGCATCCGCCAGCGCCTGCGTCGCGGCGGCGAGCGCGGCTTTGGCCGCCGCCACGCTCTCGCGCGACTCGGCGGCAGAGTGCTCAGCCTTTGCCGCGCGCGCCAACGCCTCGGTGAGCTTGCGGTCGGACGCGTTCAGGCTCTTCTGGTTCGCCAGCATAGCCTGCTCCACCGACTTCACGGACGCCGCGCGCGTCTTCTCGGTCTCGCGCCGAGCCGCGGAGGCAGCCTTCGCCGAGGCTTCCGTCTCCGCGCGCAGCGCCTTGGCGGCGCGCGCCGCCGCGTCAGCCTCTTTGCGCGCCGCCAAAGCCTCCTTACGCGCCGCCGCCGCGTCAGCCTTGGCGCGCGCCTTCGAGGCGTCCGCCTGCGCCTTGGCGGCGGCGGCGTCCGCCTTGGCGGTGCGCGCGTCCCGCTCCGCCGCCTCGGCGGCGCGCTTCTGCTCGGCCGCGTCCGCGCGCGCAGAGGCAGCCTCCCGCTCCGCGGCGGCGATGGACGATTCCAGCCGCGCCGTCTCCTGCTTGTGCGCGGCGTGCTTGTGCGCGGCTCCGGCGCGCGCCGCGGACACGACGCGCGCCATCTTGGCGTTCTTGCGCTCCTCCTCGGCGCGCGCCTCGACCGCCGCGGCGAGGTCCTCGGCCGCCTTCGCCGCCTCGCGCTTCATGGCGCCCTCCAGCTCGGCGATCTTGACGTTCAGGGAGGACAGGATGGTGTCCTTCTCGGCGTTGTCGGCGGCGGCGGCGGAGAGCGCCAGCGACGCCGCCGTGAGCTGCTCGCAGCTGTCGCGCAGCTCGCCCGCCGCGCGCTTGAGCTGGCCCTCCAGGCTCTTCACCTCCTTGCGCGCGGACTCCAGCGCGACGCGCTCCGACTGGAGCGACGCGCTCACCTCGTCCAGGCGGCTCTGCATCGCCGCGCGCTGCTTCTCCACGAACGCGAACTTGGCATCCGCCGAGGCTTTCGCCTCGGCGAACGCCGCCGCGTCGGCGGCGGTGCGCGCGACGTGCGCGGCGCGCGCCGCTTCGGCGTTTTGGCGCTGCTTCTCTGCCTCGGCGGCGGCGGCTTCCGTCGCGCCGAGCGCGCGCGCGAGCGCGTCCTCCTTAGCCTTGATCTTCTTGAACGCCGCCTCCAGCAAGCGCTGCTTGTCGTCCACGCTTTTCGTCAGCGCAGCAGCAGCCTCCGACTTCTCGCGCACGCTCTTCTCCAGCCGGACCTTGAGCGCCTCGAGCGCGGCCCGGCGCGCCTCCGCCTCGGCAGAGATGGCGCGCGCCGCTTTCATCTCCTCGATGAGCCTGCGGTTCAGCGCGAGCAGGCTGTCGTTCCGCGCCTCCACGTCACTCAACGCCTGCGCGGCTTTCTCGGACTTGGTCGCGGCAGCCTCAGCGGCGACGGCGTTCGCCTCCGACTGCGCCTTGGAAGCCTTGAGCTCCTTGACGAACTTGCCGTTCAGGTTCTGCACGGCTTGCGCGGTTTCGCGCGAAGCCGCCAGCTTCGCCGCGATGCCCGCGTTGGCGGTTTTCGCAGACTTGAGCTCCTGCAGCACGCGCGTGTTCAGCTCGAGAAGCTTCGCGCGCTCCTCCATTGTCTTCTCGAACATCGCGCGCGCGGAAGACGCCGCGGCGGTGGCGCCTTCGCTCGAGGCGTGCGCGTCCTTCGCGGCGCGACGCGCGTCGCGCAAGTCGGAGACCAGTTTCGAGTTGAGCTCGCGGAGCGCCGACTTGTCGACAGACAACTTGGCGGCGCGCGACTCAGAGGCGGCGACGGCGGCGGCCGACTCTTCGGCCTTGCGCTTCGCCTGGCGCAGCGCGCCGATGAGCTCGACGTTCACCGAGCGGAGCTTTTTGTTTTCGTCCTGCGCCAGCGCGACCATCTCCGCGCCCGCCGCGCGCGTCTCCCCCTCGGCGGCGGCGACGAGCGTCTCCGTGGCTTTGACGGCGGCGGCGAGCTCAGAAGAGAGCTCTTCGTTGAGACGCTTGAGCTGCGCGTTCTCGGCTTTCGCGAGAGCCACAAACTCCGCCGCGCCTCGCGCCTCGCGCTCGCTCGCGGCCCTCTGCGCCTCAGCCGCGGAATTGGCATCCCCGGCCACCTTCCTCGAGTCGCGCAGCGAGTCGATGAACTTGGCGTTGAGCTCGCGCAGACGCGCGTTTTGCTCGTTCGCCGCGTCGAGCTGATCGTTGATGTCGCCAGCCTTGGCGTTCGCCGCGTTTACCGCGGCGGTGGCCTTGGTGGTCGCGGCGCGCGCGTCGCGGAGCTCCTTGATGAACCTGCCGTTCAGCTCGCGGAGCTTTGAGCTCTCCTGGTTGGACTCGGCGAGTTTGTCGAGCGCGGCTTTTTTCTCCGCCAGCGCGGCGGCTTCGGCGTCGGCGGAATCCGCGGACGCCGCCTGGCTCGTGCGCAGGTGCAGGATCATCTTGTCGTTCAGCGAGCGGAGCGCGGCGTTCTCCTCGCCGACGCGCTGGAGTTGCTCGCCGTCCGCGGCGCGCACCGTCGCGGCTTCTGCGGCAGCGTCTGTCGCCTCCTTCGTGGACAGACGCGCAGCCCTGAGCTTGTCGATGAGCTTCTTGTTCAGGTCCCGGAGGTTGTCGTTCTCGTGCTGGATCTTCGTCAACTTCCCCCCGCCCGGCGAGGCCAACACAGCCTCGTCGAAAACCATCGGCTTCCCCGCGGCCGCGGCGAGCTTCTTGTTCTCCTTGGCGTTGATGGGCGTGCTCGTGCGGCGCACGGAGTCGCGGAAGGGGTTCTTCGAGGATGCGCGCATCGCGCCCGCCTTCGCCTTGGGCATGGGCGTGGGGGTCACGCCGCCGCCGAGGCGGGACTTGGTCTTGGGCGTCCCGTTGCCGATGGGAGACAAGGCCGCATCGTTGCTTCGATCGCGAAGGGGGGAGAGCGCGGCGAGCATGGTGCTGGGCTTAGGGGGGAAATCACGGAGCTTCGCCGAACGCGGGTCGTGCGGAAGTCAGTCGCGGACGTCCGAGGCGCGGGTATGTACAGCGTCGACGTGCGCGCGCAGTGTCGCGTCGCGGCAACGTCTCGGACCGTCGTCGATCGTTCCGTAAACTCCGACTCGAGAAAAAACGTCAGCGAAGAAAAAACCGAATTTGAAACGGCTCTTTTTTTTCGATCGACGATCCGATCCGTCGGCGACGAACGACGAAGCGCTCAAATAAAAATGTCTGTCGGTTCGCGAACGACGCGCGTCGCGGACCCCGCGCGCTTCACGCTTCTGTGTTTGCCCGCGCGAGCTGCGCCGCCACCGCCGCGGCTGCGGCCGCGGTCAGATCCCCGTCGCTCTCGCGACTCTCCGCGTCGTCGTCGAGGGACCCGTAATCCGTCATGGACTCCCCGTCGCTCGAATCGTTCGTCGCGCGCGTCTCGGGTCCTCGCGCCGTCTCGTCCGCTTCGACGACGGAAACCTCCGCCGGCGGCGCGTACCGCAAGTCCTCGCCCCGGAAAAGCAAACGGCGACCGCTCGCTTTCAGAGGCGTTTCAGAGCCGTTTTGGGGCACATCGCTCGCAGAAGCGCCCCTCTCCGAACCACCGCCGCCGGCCGCGAGGACCGCGCGCGCCTCCGCGGCGCGGCGCAGCACCGCGGGGACCGAGACGCGCGGGGGTTCCTTCGAAGCCGCCGCGGACGCCGCCGTCGCCGCGGCGTCCGTCTCCGCGCCGGGGGGTGCCTTGTTCGACGCGTTTTCCTCCCCCGGAGTTGCTCCTGGGAGGAGCGCCTCCGGGAGCTCGAGCGCGCCCATTTTCCACGAGACCGCCGGCGACCGCGGCGACGGCGGCGTCGCGACGCCGTCCTCCTCCGCGGCGAACGCGAACGGCTCGACGGCGGGTCGGCGTTCCGGCGGCGCCGGCGCGCGATCGAACGCCGCGTACGCGTCTTCGCCGTCTTCGCCGCCGGGGCGGCGCGACGGATCGTACTGCACGGGCTCACGAGGCCCGCCAGCGACGGGCGGTTTCGTCGGCTTCACGGGCGAGGGTGACGCGAGCGACGCGGAGACGCGCAGAGGCGGCTTCTCGGGGGTCTCGCTCGAAATCCTCAGCCGCGCGGCGTCGCCGGCGTCGCGCCCGAAAGCCTCAGCCGCTTTTTTTTCGCGCGCCGAGAAGCTCCGCGACGCGTCCGGAAGGCTGGAGTACGACGCCATGAGCGGCGCGTCGTCCATCTCCAGCGTGGCCGCGCGCGCCGGCGCGAAATTGGCATCCTTGCCTCGCGAGTACAGCGCCTTGCGGCGCTCGCGGAGCCGCCGCGCCTCCGCCATCATCAGAGCCTCTGCGGCAGACGCGGCGGCGGCAGCGCGCGCGGCGGCGGCGGCGGCGGCGTCCGCGTCGCGCCTCGCTTCCTCGGCGGCGGCGATGGCGGGC
>MDSV01144216.1_pt1 | contig 32248 bp, 40 predicted proteins | sample 810851 | NCBI WGS metagenome assembly MDSV01 (sample SAMN05326640, study PRJNA326480) | marine metagenome | isolation source: seawater | place: Atlantic Ocean: North East | collected 2012 | reverse complement strand
ACCAATTGAGTTTCATCCATAGTTATTAATGCATTGAGAACTTTCTTTGGTAACCTGGATAATACTTCTCTATCTGCCTCAGTTGTTGCACCAAAGTTTCCATTATTCTTATCTCTAAGTTTAATTAGTACACCTATAGCAGCTCGTGTATTTGTAATTAAACCATCCGGATTTGAATTAGTTAGTAATGCTGAATTGATAACAGTTATACTAGCTTTATATATTTCTTTATTAAATTCATCTCTAAGGCCATTTATATTAGAAACATCTACCTTATTCTCAATTGCCATTTCTAAAAATGTTTGAAACGCAAGATCAAAATGAGCTTTAGATTTAAACTGAATTGCTGCTAACTCTCCCTTTTGTTTTATGTCATCCGGTATCTTAGGATCTGCGAGTACATTTCCACCACCATTGTACATAATATCTTTAGCTAAATTTCCGTAATAAATTTCTTTACTTGCTGCAAATAATCTTTTCTTTTCATTCTTGGTTTCTGTTATTTCAGTATCCATAAAAGCATTGAGCTGCGTGTAACCAAACAGACCAAGATCTGCATTAAGAGATTTACCTAACCTTACATCCTGTTCTGCAATACTGTCTGTTAAACCTTCTACAATTGCCTCTACTTGTGGTTTTACCTGTACATATTTTTTACCATCAATTTCTGCTTGTTGAAGAAGAGCTAGGATTTTTTTCTTACCATAAACTTTTAAAGTATCTAATGATTGTGCCAGGTAGTATTCATTAGCTGTTGTTCCAAAAACACTATAGCTATCTCCTGGTGCTGTAAGTTTTTTCTTTTTTCTATCAGCAATAGCCCTTGTATCGTCTGTTTGTTTATCTTCCGGTAATGCTCTAGCAGTATCAATTTCTTTATTATAATTATAAATACTTTCAATCTGATCCATATCCGGAGCACTTTCTACTCCAAATACTTTAGCTCTTTCTTTAGCTACTCCCTGTAGGCTCTCAAGAACAAACTTGTTCATAGAGGCTAAATCACTAGCGATTTGATTTTGATATCTGACTAGACTTTTTTCAGCAGCAAAACTAGGTGTAGGTATTTCTAACCTGGTTAATCTTCGTCTATATCTTGGGAGCTCTGCCATAAAATTTATACCTTTTTAAATTCTATGTTTAGTTTGTCGTAGAAAACTGCCATAAGATCTTGAGATTTATCTACAGCATCCGGAAATCTACGTTCTACCTCTTGAGCTATAACTCCCTGGTAACGATCATCCTCTCCTTTATAACTAAACTCATAGATGTTTAATCCTGTTTCCGGATCTATTTTTATAAACTCTATATTTTCTTTAGCTGCGATATCACTTGTTTTGCTCATTGTAGGAAATGCACTAGGAAATGCACTAGGTCCATATGTCAAACCGGCACTAGCTACCTTAGTAAGAACACCGGCAGCAGCCTTTTTATTAGCTGCCTTAATAGTATTCTCTGCTGCTACATTCATACTAGCCTGTTCATACCTTCCCATTTGTTCTGCAATGGTTGAGTTATCCCTGGCTATAGTAAAATCATTAACACCTTCTCTAAGATTATATCCCATAAGAATATCTCCGGTATCTCCGGTAGATAGTGGATCAAAGTTTCCGGCCCCACCTTTTGCATTAATCAATGCCATATTCATATTTATTTGTTTAAGAACCTGGATACCTTCTTCTTTAAAATTTAATGCATCTTTTCTACCTTGTACAACAGCAGCCTGTCCTTGTGCTCTTAACAGATCTGCCTCTACTTTACCGGCATCTTTAGTTGCCTGGTATTCTAAAAATGTTCCACCTATAGCTGCACCAATCAATGCTATTTCTACACCACTCATATCTCCTCCTATTGCCCTACAGACACTTTGTAATCCAAACTAAGTACAGTTAGAAATACAGGTTGGTCCTGGCCAATTGTTATCTGTGCCTCTCGTTCAAAACCAAGAAACCCAGGTGTTTTTTTAACTCCGGTAAATGACGATACACCACCCACACCGGATATAGGTAATGTCTTTAAAGGTATCTGCCTACCATTAATTGTAATGTTTTGTGACTTATACAAAATAGGAGATACTTCCAAAATTCTTTTCTTTTGTCCTTGGACTATTCCGGAAGGTAACCTTGTTTCTACAGGATTAGTTTTTACTGATATAGTAAATGGTAAACCAACTTCTACATATCTTGTTGGTACATCCACTACATTAATATTTCCGGAGCTCACAGTAACCTGGGGATCTATAATATCATCCCTTATTACGTCTACTGTCTTACCTTCTATATGAGAATATCCGGAGTATGTTGTTCCGGAAAACCCCGATATAATTTGGGATCCGGCATCTGTTGTAAAATCATCATCAAACACTTCAACAAAATACTTGGTAGCTCCACCTATTGTTCTTTTAACTACACAGTAAATTGTATCCAGGTCTACTGATACATCAGTAAACACACCATCTGTAACTAACAAACTAGGTGCTACAATGTTTTGCCCTTTGTTTAACATATATGCAGCTATACCTCCTACAGCTCCTGTAGAGGCAGCTCTATAGCCGGAGGCATCATCTCCATTAAGGACCATAAGTAAATCGCCCTCAGTAGTATCTGTTGCCCTTCTAAGAGCTAATCTCTGTGGATCTACAATTAGATGTGATGCCAGGAGAGATATGTTGTTTGCCACATAAGATAATTCAACATCAGAGAACAGCAGCTCTCTAATACTTTTACCTTGTCGCTGAATAAATAGTGTTCCACCTTCAGCAGCCTGGGGCCTTATGTTTGGTTTAGCTCCTCTTTTGGTTGCTGATTTAATAACAATGTTACTTGGTGTAATAGGATCTAGATCTCCCTGGGGCACAAAAAACTCTGAGCCGGTGGTAAACACCTGGAGATCTCTTCCGGATCTAAGAGCTGTAATTGAGTTAACTTGGTCAGTAGCCAAAGTAACTTTCAATGCATCATCGTCTAAACCTTCTGATGCTTTAAAATTAAAAAAATCATTTACCTTAGATCCAAACAGAGTTGATGGTAGGGATGCAGATCCACCAAAGTATAATCTACCTTCGTGGAATGTAGCTGTCTTTGGCCATCCTCTGCTATCACTCCAACAATCTTCGTAACCTCTTTCTAGAATATATGTATTACCGGCTACTGCTGATGTATCAAAAAAAGGAACTTCTGTTATACCTTTAACTTCAGTACCGGATATAAACTGCGTTATCCTTAATCTTCCAAATCCATCATCAACTTCTACAAATTGATCTGTATCTGTTGATTGAAATATACTAGATCCGGCAGTAAGTGTAACTGTGCCATCCACCTTGTCCGGTGTTATAGTTGTTGTTGGTCTTGTAGTGACAATTGTAAATGCGTGTTTTGGTATTGTAAGAGATCCGGCCAGGGATGTAGCTGTCCAATCTTGATCTGTTGCACCACGCACCAAACTAAATGGTCTAAAATTTTCGTGTGTACAAATAACTGTATCTGCACTTTGTGTGTAGTATAATTTATTAATATCAAAATTTGTTACGTTATATAAAGTACCTACACCATACTCTAAGTAATCAACTCCATTTCCATTAATGTTAGTTAGGAGCTGTTGATTTTTATAAAATCTAAATCTTAATTTTGCATTAGGACTATTAGTTACAGTAGCACTCACACAAACCATAAAGTTTGATGATGTACTAAATTCAAATGGAATAAGCATATGTCCATTTTGTGGATTGTCTGTTGTGATATCCTGGATAAATTTTAATCCTGGTCTACGACTAAACCCACCTTGTGGTTCAAATATTACATTGGTAGCCTCTGCTACACTAGAATAATATTGTTGTAGATCTACTCTTCCTCTTAATAAAGGATCTATCTCTCCAACAGTAAATGATGCCTGGTATTGCTGTACTCTACTCATCTTACATCAGTAAGCAGATAATCCCCAATGACACTTGGTGTCTGCCCCCCACTATCAATTGCACAGGCCTGGCGAAAAAAACCACCACGCATATTTTCTGTAGCTGTACCTAATGCTACTGTTCTCCAATATTCAGCTTTAGTTGTCTGATCTGTAATTGCCTCTGCCATATGCCAGGCTAATTGATATGCTAATAAGGTAACAAAGTAAGTAGGCATAGATCCTTCACTTACTATCTTTTGATAATCTATATGTATTTCTGTAGATCCTGTCATTAAGACAGCTCCACCTACAGAGCTCTGATTTATTTCCCAGGCAGTTAATAATGCACCACCAGGACTAGATGTAGATCTTACAGCCTCCGGTACACCGGTTACCATATCGTTAGGCAATAAGTATTGGTAGGTCCATTCAGAATTTGGTGTAACTGTATCTCTAGCTAATTGTTGTTTAGCTATTGTGAAACTCCAACGATACATCCCTAGAGTTGATAATTTTACTTCTTTGTATAACTGTTGAGATATTGAGGCCTGGGGAGTACCATCAGCAAAAGACGTAATTGTTTCTGCACCCAGGAACAAAAGAGCTTTGTTAGTTATGCTTACATCTGTATCTCCGGCTGCCATACAATTCCTTTCTTTTAAATCTTAGATGGCGAGGAGAGAAACATAAACCTCGCCATCCAAGTTGTTATTATAGCTTAGTCACTATCTGTCTGAGCTATTGTTGTACCATCACTAACGTCAACAATATTAGAGGCATTACTGACAACACTATGAATAGTAGCTGTCATTGTACCTCCGGTTGATGCGTTAACAAATACAAAATCTCCAACAGCAACCTCTTGAGATACACTATTAAAGTATCCGGCTGTGTTAACTGTGGCTACTGTATCTGTAGTAGTGTAGGAGAACATCTGAGGAGCTGTGCCCTTCTTTGATTGTCCACCTATTGGGTTCCATTGTTTACGATCAAAAGCCATAATTAAGCCTCCCTACAAATTACATCTACAAGACCATCAGTATCAATAACTACTGATCCCATAGAAAGTTTACTAGTTACCAAGAAACTTGTTTTCTCAGCAATGTAATTTACTTCTGTAGAAGGAGCTATACCTACAGCTACACCTAGAGCTGATTGGTGGAAAGCGAAACAAGTACGATCATTAGATCCATCAATACTTAATCCTCCTTCATCCCTATCGCCTAGAATATGGAAGGTAAATCCCATCATTTGATTTACACTTCCCTGGACTAAGGCCTGTATCGTCTGAAAATCAGAACTAACTGCCCTCTCATCTGAGAGTAGTCCGGCAAGTGTATTTGCGTGAATAATCATATGACGATTTTGCGATGGCACATTCTTACTGTCCAACAGCTTTTTCGCCTCAATGATTTTTCCTACATTCAAATTTGATGCTGTCGCTGAACCTGTCGTCACAACTGTGTTGGCCACAGAGGATCCGGCAGATGCAGTAGCTAATGCATCAAGTACAATTTGGTCTTGCCTACGTCCTATGGCATTTCCAACTACAGCAGCTAATTCTCTACGTTCATCAAAATTTATCTTTTGCTGCAAAAAGATATCAGAATACTCTGCTGCCACATAATCTGTTAGCCCACAGGAAACTGAACTGAACGCAGTATTTAAAGGAATTACATCGGTAGCCGGTGTTCTCACACTAGCCTGGCCCTTTCCCACCTTGGGAAAGTTTACTGTACTTCCTACAACTCCGGTTCTTGTTCTCGCTGCTCCTTGCAGTACTGCACTAGATTGATAAGCCTGGTGCACTTCTGCATCAAACAGTTGAACAAATGCCGGAGATAGATTTGCTTGAGTGGTCATACTAACCTCCTATTACTCAATTGTTTTAATAAGCGAGGTTAGTTGTCCTGTTTACCAGGGCTGCCTCTACCAAATTCTATTGGCTTTGACAGATTTGATCTGTAACAGAATGGCAGTTGCCTGTTATCATTCAATATAACAAATATCATACAATCTGTACCTTGTACAGCATATTAATACAATATGTAGTAATTGTAACATTTTGTAACATTAAGTATGGTGGGCCATTTTACATCCGGCCCTGGGATGGATCCATAACAAGTAATACTACAGGTCCGTCAGACCGGCTCTCTGTTTGTGAATTATGTTATAAATCATTGTCTGTTATATCTTTTAACATATTCCTGTTCAACCCCCTTGGTGTAGTTTGCATCTATACCATAGCGAGGATCTCCCATAGCTCTACTCATTTTCTCTTTAAATTCTGTTTCACTTTCCATACCTTCCGGAGCTGCTGCTGTTGGTATTGGGGCCATATCTCCTTGCATTGTTCTTAACTTTACAAGGATCCTTTGAGCCTCCGGAGTACCACCCATAACATCTAGCTCTTCTCTTTCACTTTCTGAAAGTATGCCTTTACGAACCAGGCCATCTGCCCATTGGATATTAGATCTAATAATATTATCAGCATCCGGTCCTAGATCTGCTTTCATATCTGAAACTAATTCTTCTTGGCTCTCAACATTAGTCTGAGTAACATCCATAACTTTAGATGCTAGATCATCAAATGCACCCTGGGAGATCTGATGATCCTTTGCCCAGGATAAAAATGTTTGAGCAATTGGTTCTTCTAGATCTATACCTTTTTCTTCAAGGACGAGTGTTTCGTACTCGCCACCTTCCGGTGCTTTGTGTTTGCCTTGCGAGATGAGTTTCCTTTGATGGTTGTAACTTTCTGCGAACTTCTCAAGGTCCGGACCATCTTTATCCCAAAAGTTTTGAGGGAACCAATCCGGTCTTTCAAACTCTTCATCATCCTCTGCATTGCTATTTTCATCTTCTGCAAGATGTGGGATACTTTCCTTTTCATTTTCTTCAGCATTAGTTACTCCATTCTTATCTGCTAGAGGAGATGTAATACTAGGATCCTCAGTTACTGTTTCCTCTACAGCAGTATTATTATTTACTTGGTTCATTTGCTCTCCTTATACGTTGCTCTATTTCACGAACTATTGAGTTTTGTCCTTCTCTAGAATAACCTATAGATGCCTCTGCACCAGGTATCCAGGATGGTTGTTCTATAGTGACCTTTCTCAAATACTCTAATACCTTTTTACCATCTTTAGTATCAAATGTCTTTTTAAAAGATATATCTAAACCTAGCTCTTGATCTCTATTAGATACTCTTAATGTTTCTACATTAGAATTAACTCCATCCCATCCAGGAGAGTTAATATCTCTTATTTTATCTGCTTGATTTCTCATCCTTGTTCCTCTCCTTCAACCGGAGGAGGTGCTTGTGGTTGTCCACCTTGTTGTTGAGCTGCTTGTAATTGGCCCATAGCTGCTGCCTGTTGCTGCATCTGTTCCATCATAACTTGTTTCTCTTCCGGTGTATTTCTTAACCTGGCATCAATTCCCATCTGATCCAGGATATAATCTGCAATAGCATCTGTCTTTAATGCCATCATACCACTAGCTCCTAATCCTTGAGCTATTTGCATATATTGAAATAGTGGTTGTAGTTTTCCCATATTACTTGCCATAGCTAATTCTGATACAGGCTGAATAGTAACTTGTAGTCCATCAATCTTTAATGGCATTTCTATCATACCCATTTCATCCATTAGCTGTAGTGTTCTTCTAACGATTGGAAACATTGTTTCATTTATCAATCTTCCAAAGGCACTTCCCAGGTTCTGAGATAGGTCACTCATCCTGGCCTGGATCTCTAGAGCTGTTCTTGGATTACCTGTTTCCGGTGGTAATCCTTCATCTAGTAATGCTCTTTTAACTGACATTCTAAGAGTTTGTGCATTGATCTCTGAGAGCTGTGGATCTCCGGATCTAGGTAATGGTGCAAGACTAGGGCCCCTACCACCTCCATTGGATGACACACCTATTATTGCACCTGGTTGTATCTTAATTGTTTGTGGATTGAGCACACCATCATCTACTGCTGTAAATACACCACCAATACTTAGTGATGCATTTTTAAGAGTGAGCTCCATAACTTTATTTAATGATTTAATATCCGGTAATGCATACAGACAAGGGCCTCGTCCATAAACTTCTCCGGCTACTGTCATATACCTGGATACAACAAAGGGCATAGATTTAAGTTTTCTACTAACAACCTTGTAATCTCCCTCCATTGTTTGAAGGCAATAGTAAACCTGGTTGTCTTTTTTATATGATACTTCTAAGAGTTCTATATTAGATTGTGGTTTTTCTTTATACTTGTCTGCTATCTCTTTTGGAACAGTAGCATCCGGATACTCTTGTTGTATTACCTCAAAAGGTCTTTTAAATTTTCTATAAACATATCCCACACCTCCATCCGGACCTTCATCAAAAGATATTTGGTAAAGTGGTATTGATGTATATTTAATTGGAACATCTCCTGTTCCTGGTTGGATCAGCATCGCAGCAGTACCTACAGCTAAATCCAATAAAAATTCGCCAAGGGCCAAGTCAAATCCGGATTGCCTCATAACAGAAAACATTTTATCTGCATACAGATCTAAAACTTGTTGTGCCTGGATTTTGTTGTCCGGTGGCACATCTTCCCCTGGCATCAATCTGCACCAATTTTGTTGGGGAGGGAACAAGGCAGATTGAATTTTATTAGCAAATCTTGATGTTGAGTGCATAGCTGTACTATCAAACACTCTCTTCATTTTATCCTGGCCTGGTGTACTATCCATCTCATAGTAACCATCGTAGAGATTACGCATTGGCAAACAAAATTCGTATGCCTCTTCGTATATGGTTCTCCATTGCTCTTTTCTAGCTTGAGCTATCTTATATCTTTTTTTAATTTCTTTTGGATTTAACACTACTTCCCTACTTTCTTCATTGCATTAGTATGAGCTCTACCAAAACTCAGACCATCTTTCATAAGAGTTCTCATAGATCTCATATGTTTTTTGGTATGATGAGATTTGTGTTTCTTTAATTTTTTTTCCTCTGCTTTACTAATACTCATAACTATGCCTTATGCCTATTTGCAAAATTCCTGGCAGCCTCTTTAGAACCAAATCCCCAGGCTTTTAATGACAATGCCAACCTGGTAGGCCTACCTTTATCATCCTTCATAGGACCATCCATTCCACCAAAACGAGCTGCAAAACTTACTTTGCGTTTAAAATCCTTACTATCTTTTGGTGGAGTTTTTTTTACAGGAGGTTTAAGATTAGATCCTTCTGTTTTTTTAAAATGCTCTCTTCCGGCAGCATTTAATCCACCACTAGGATTTTGGTGTTTCTTAGCCACCATAGGACTTAGCCTTACTCTGATCCTTTTTCTTGGCTCCGTATTTCTTGCCCATCTTTTTCTTCAGAGCTTTCTTCTTGCTGTTGCTGTCCTTCATCCCCTTCATTGTTTTGCTGTATGACATCTTCTCTCCATTTAGGATTTCTAATCCATATTTTTTTACTATCCAACATCTCTAGGATTTCTATCTGCACCAAGAGTTTTTTGAGTACCAACCTGGTTCTCATCGCTACCCATATTCTCAAACCTTGCTGCTGTCATTAATAATCGTTTACCACCACCTCTACGAGCTTTACGTCTAGAGGCTATCTGCCTTCTTTCGTTACTCTCTCGTTCAGCAGCAGCTTTTTCTCGTCTGCTTAAACTCTCATCCACTACCGGTGGTGGTGGTGGTGGAGGACTAGGTCTACTAAAAATTCCACCCATCTATTTCTCCTTATCATAATATTTTGCAAACATAATATAATCATCTCCAAGGATACCATATTTGCGTAATGTACCCTCTTCTATAAACTTACACGACTTCGCCCATTTCACAGCACGAATATTTCTTGAACAAACTGTAAACTGTAACCTGTTTAGCTGCATTATGTTCGCAACATATTCAAAAAACTTTAATGATACCTTGTGCATTACTAGAGCTCTCTCTGAAATATCTTTACTTGGTATAAGAAAAAATTCTGCGTTGCCTTTCCATAATTGATAAAATCCAAAGATTGCATAGATCTTACCTTCTGATAATCCTGTGTATGCTAATCCTCTCTGAGTGTATCCGGCTAGGTAATTTTTATAATCCGGAATGTGTTTTACATACTCCTGGTCAAAAGTATTAAGATCTATCATATGATAATGCACAGGCTGAAAGGTAACTATCTTGTCCGGTTCTTTTAAAAAAGGACAATACTCTCGTTTAAAAGTTTCGAGAGAAAACATCAAAATCTAAAACCTTCGCTGTATTCTGTGGTCCAAACTTAACACCGGCCCTTCTTACCATTGTTGTATGTTCGCCACCTCCCAAGAGAGCATAACCAAATGCATCCCCAATATGAGAGTGATTATTTTTTACCGGACTATCTTTGTAGACCTCCGTGCCGGATCCCTTCATCACTCTTTGGAAATGATAACCTCCATTGAGTGCTTTGATTAATTGTTTGCAGCTCTTGTTAACTAGTAGCCCAGGTCTTTTGTTAATTAACCTGGTCATTGGAATTGCACCGGCCTCTCTCCTGGTTTTAAATTCATTAGTAATTGTTGGCCTTGCCAGGATCCCATTAGCATTAAGATGTTGAAAGGCAGTTGTTTCGTAAATCTGATCTCTCTGATTTCCGGCCGGATCTCCCCATACGTTAAACTTGTAACCTGGAAAATACATTTCCATTTCTGATTTAAGTATTGATACAAATCTATTAAGACCAATATCAAAAGTAACTATTTCGTGGAGTATGTGCCATCTTCCATCTTTTACTTTTTGACAGAACACAGCAGCCGGAGTTAATCCAAAATCTATTCCTACATTAACAGGATACTTTGGATCCGGTTCTAATTCTGCAATCATACTTTCCGGTTCAAATTCGTGCCAAACAGATTTACCTTCCTTAACAAAAGTATAATCTGCCTGGGCATAACACTTAATCCAATCTAACTGCTTACCGGCTGTGAGCTGTTCGTAATACCCATCCGGCAAGTTCTTTAGATTTTCTGCTTTTGAATTTGTCTTAAACCATCTTCCGGCAGCAAAGTAATATCCCTGGGCCTCCGGCATATCTTCCGGTACTTGTGAATGTGGGATCTCTAATATGCCAGGTGGTTGTCTAAAAAATTTCCAGGTAAACTTTCCTCTAGGTTTTTCTTTCTCTGCATACCTGTAATACCAATGATCATCATCCATACTATTTGTATCCAAGATAATTCCATACTGACTAGGGCCTCCATCACTCTGCGTTGGATATCTACCTACACGATGCGATAGGCCTTCTATAATTTGGACCGGCAGCTCTCTAGCCTCATTTATCCAGGCCCCTGTTAATTCAAGAGATAAAAGTTTCCTAGTATCTTTAGGATCATCTAACGCAAGAAATATAACCTCCATATCTACACCGGCAGCTCCATCCCTTGCCGGTAACTTTATGTGGTGTGTGATTGGAGGAGAGTATTTCACATTACCCCAATAGTGTTCCGGCAAGAGCTCCAACCAAGTTTTCAATGTTGTTGTTCTCAACATAGGATGAGTGTTTCTAACAATTGCAAACCTGGAATATTTTATCCCATCTCTTGGACTAGGTTTTTGTGCCAGGGCCATTCTAAATATTTCTGCACAACATCCATAACTCTTTCCGGATCCAACAGGCCCCATCACTCCCCTTATGAAGGCCTTGTCTGTCATAAAATTAGCTATGGTAGGAGCACCACTAAAATCAAATTTTAGAGTGGAAGGAGTGTTTAAAATTTTTTTTTCCTGGTCCATTACTTATACTCCAAAGAAATAAGCCGGATATCTTAGATACTCTAAGAGTTCAACTATCAAGATACCGGCCAATAGAATTACTATTACTGTGTGGTACAAATTCCATAGAACTTCATACCTGTTTGCCTTTAAGGATTGAATTATTTTTTTTTTTCATAACAAACTCTTCTGTCTAGGATCTACAGGATCCCACGCAAAGTAGTAGAGCTCATTAGTGGATCCGGTAAACTTATCCGGAATGTTAGCAATCCTTACAGGCTTATCTAATCTACTATTAGCGACAATCATATGCCGGTCCTGGTAGACTATTTTAAGATCTTTTTTTTGATCTTTTGCCTTTGCTATGTACTTTCCCTGGATTGGGGCCAGGTTGTTCCATAGAGTTTTTATCTTCTTCTGTATCATTAGCTTTCCTTTCTTCCGGCATAACCATTTCAATAGAAACTACAGCCGGTTTTTCTCCATCCTTCTCCTGGTCCAATAATCCGGAAGATTTAGCCAGGAGCTGCATAATCCTAACCTTATCTACCATATCAATTTCAATTATATCGCCATTCTTAGTAGGAGTGATTTTTACCTTCTTAATGGAGTTTAGAGCCCCCTCAGAGATGTCTTTAACGTCTTTGAGGTGTGTCGTACCATTTTCCCAGGTAACGATGTCTGTGATCTTCGCAGAGGCAATTTGGAGCATAACCTTCGCCAGGTCATCCCTATTGTCATAGATAATCTGAGATCCTCGTAATCTCTTCTGAAGATCTCCTATCCCTCCAAATCTGCCTACAGGTGGTATTACTCTGTTTCCCATAATAATAATCTACTACAAAGGATCATTGTTGTCTTTTGGTTTTTTAGGAAACAAGGTTAACCATACCTCTCCCTTATTATCCGGTAATGGTATTACCTCAAGTTTAACTCTTGTTTTCTTACCCTCTTCTACAAAGGCAACTCCACAATTCAACCACTTTGGTTTTTCCTGGCCTTCAATTTCTTTAGCCTGGGATACGTCATACACTTTTTTCATATTCTTCTCCTTAGTTTTTGTTTTAATGAAAGTGGGAAAAAATTTTTGTGCTTTACCCACAATATACACAGAGGGCCAAAAGGGGGATCGTGACCAAGACTAAATAATCTTTTTTTATTTGTGTGGCCTACAGATACAAATCCCATAGGTTCCTTTGAGTTTTGTATAAATGTTATTCTCTCTTCCATTATTTTAACCTCATCCTGTTTGCCATATGAGATATTATCTGAGCTGCATCCTTTGGTTTCTCCTGGTTCTTCCTCCTGGAAACAAAGTATTGTAAGGATTGTATTGGTGGAGAGTTCTTATTCCTTTTCCATTGCAACATCTTCTTAGCATCAGCAAGGAATGTTTCCTTTGTATAACCTATCTTGAGTAGATCCTCTGCTATTGCCTCTTGTCTTAGATCGTATTGCCAATCAGATCCCCATAGCTCGTAGACAATCTGCTTGTATGAATTGCATATACTTCTACATTCATTTTTATCTATATATATATTATTAGTTATATCATTGGAGTTATTCACTAGCTGTGCCTTGTTCTCTCTTTTAAGGTCCACCTTGTTAATACTCTCATTACTAGTTGTACCTTGTACAATCTCCACCTTGTTTACAGTAGAGTTATCCACAGGATCCTTGGCTGTCTGTCGTTTAGATTTATATGTATCTTGGTGTAGCATTGCCATAGTATTCTCAGCTATCTCATTCTCTAACTTGGGATCCCTATCCTTTGCCGGTTGTTTAACAATGGCATCCTGGTAGCTCATCCTTGGATCATATATAACTCTCCATAGAGCTCCCTTCCTTCCATACTTTCTTCTGATATCTGCATTGCGTAGTTTCTCCAGGTAACCATACTTCTTTAACCTGGTCATATGCTGAGAGATAGCTTGTTGGCTGCTGCCTAGTATCCTGGATATGGTAGCCTGGTTTACAAAGAACACTCCGGTCCAGGAGTTTGCGTGAGCACAACAAATAGCAAAACATCTAAACGTCATTGGATACTGATTAAATCTTTCATCTCCATAGGCCCTGGCCGGTAATATCATATGCCCCCCTGGACATTGGTATTTACCTACCGGTGGATCTCTTACAGGATCCGGAGTTAAATTACTTTTTTCCATTAAGATAATCTACTATTCTTCCAACAAGATCTCGTAGATCCGGATCTGTTTTTAATCTTTCTTTAACTTTATTCTTTCCATAAATAACTGTCGTATGATCCCTGGATAATATGTGCCCTATCTTAGGATATGAATAACCGGTCAGCTCTGATGCCAGGAAGAATACAATGTGCCTTGCCTCTACCCAAATAGGTTCTCTTCTATCAGACAGCATCTGATCCGGAGTTACTCCTGTAAACTGTCCGGTGGTAACAACGATATCTCTGACCTTAAATCCTTGCTTGAGATCACTAAGATCTTCAATGCCGGATGAAGAGCTGCTACTAACTTTATCTTTAGCCTGTAAGTTTCTGTCTTGAAACCCTTCACTTCCACCAGGACATAACATCCTTGTTGGTTTAGTGGTCCTGTCATCTGTGGATCCAGGTAACGAAAGTCTGCGTTGTAATAACATATATGTTTACCTCCTATTTCACATTTAATTTTGGGATGAAATTCTAAGTTAGATATTTCTCCTCTTTCTAATTTTGGTTTTAGATGTGTCCAATAATAAGCAGCCTCAGATTTGCTATCAAAGATAACTCCATCTAACTTTACTTTCTTGTTGTTGTATTTACTTTTCATTAATCCTCACAGAACTAATAGCTTTATCCAGGCTAGGTATTTCCAATGCCTGGTTGTACTTATGTACATAATTTTCTAATAGCTCCTGGATCATTGAGGCCTGGGATCTGCGTTTACTTTTACAGATTTTGTTGAACTCATCTCTCAATGGGATAGGTATCCTCACAAAAAGTGATACCAATTCGTCCTGGTTTTCTGCCACTTTCATATCTCCTATTAAATTAATATCAAATAACTATTGAAACGATAGCAGAATGATATATATTAGATAGTGAAAATACTACGAACATAATACAAACAACTTACAGGAGATACATATGTACATAACTAAAATAAATAACAGCAATAATTCAGTAACCTTTGTTGATCATAGCGAGGCCGGAAAAGAATGGAGAGCACAACTAATATTGAAAGGCGATAAGTGGGGCCTGGATAATTGTTACACTCACGAAAAGAACGAACCTATGATTGAGTTTTTTGATATGGATTATCCGGATACATTTGGAGAAGAAGGCCAGGCAGTTTCTATGTATTCACTTGGCACACTTTCTTATGAGAACAATCCTATGTCCAGGGAAGATCTTATAAAGGCTGATGCTAGAGATCCAAAAGTAGGTCTTGATCTGCAAGGTGATGTTGATGGATGGGAGATCTCCGGTCCTTGTCTTACTGAGGTATTGAACGCACTCAAAGATATGTACATCAAAAGTATTATAGCTCCGGAATATTCAAGCGAGGAAACATACTTTAGATTTCCAGAGGCTAAGTAATGCTAACTAATCACATTGAGATAACTGAATACAAATTTACCAGGGCACAGACCCTGGTAGATCTGTACCATAAACATAACATCAAACCACAGGGCCATAAGTTTACCTTGGCTGCGTTCCGGAACAGGGAATTAGATGAGTTTGATTTTGGTGGAGCTGAAGATCTTAGATCTTGTTTCGCTATCAAAGATATCCTGGATAATGACATTGACTTGGAGAGTATGATCCAGGAACCAGGTATGCATAATGTATTTTATGATATTGAGAATGATAGATACATCTACTCCGGATCTGAAGGTAACCTGGAGATAGAGATCAAGCCTCAGAAAATTTTAAATGGTGTAGCCATTGTAGGTAGACCGGTGTCCAGGTTCCTTGATGATGGAGAAACATTAGAGATAACGAGGATCTGTTTTGTAAATGAGGCTGATGCTGATGAGTTTGATGTGCAGCTCCACACAAAGAACAGTAACCACAGCTCCCCTATCCCATCAATGCTAGTAGCTGAGATCTGCAAGAGAGCAAAAGCTATGGGATATAAAAAGATAATTACTTACACCAGGACAGATGAGTGTGGATCCTATCTGAAGGCAACAGGTTTCCAGGTAGAACATACTCAGCCTAGAGTTTATAAGTGGAGATCCAAGAATGGACATAAGGTAAATACCAAGAGCACACCTTGTCCTAAAAATAGATGGAACAAATACTTGTAATATGAACATAATAAGATTAGATTAAATACAAAGGAGAAACATAATATGAAAAAAGGTAATGCATTAATCAGAGTATCAACTGATAAACAGGATAGCGACAATCAAAAGTTTGCTATCACAAGAGCTCATCCGGATACAGACTTTACTTGGTTTGTTGAGGATGATGTATCCGGAGGACTACCTTGGGATAAAAGACCTGTACTCCTGGATGCAATCAGATCTTCCAGGAAAAATAAAATACCATTGGTAGTTTACTCATTGTCCAGGTTAGGAAGAACATCTGAGATCGCTACGTTTTGGGAACAGAATGTAGCTAACAAAAAGATCCAGGTATCTGTAGTAGATATGCCACAGCTAGATGACAAGATGGTAGGTGGTATTGCCTGGATAAATTCTATGGAGAGAAAGGTTATCTCTGAGAGAACTAAGGTTGCTATGTCCAGGATCAAAGAAGAGATAGCTATCAATGGATCATACAAGACCAAGGAAGGCAGAGTAATAACTAACCTTGGTGGAACATCAAATCAAAAGGCAAGTGCAGTAGGCAATGCTAAGATCCAGGCTAATGCAGATAAGTTTGCATCTAATGTATTACCTTTGATCCAATCATTGAAGGACCAGGGATTATCTTTGAAGGCAATAGCTGAAGAGTTAAACGAAAGACAAATCAAAACTAGGAGAGATACTGAGTGGTATGCCTCTTCTGTTTCTAACATTTTAAGGAGGGCAGCATAATGAGATGGACTATAAAAGAGATCCTTATTGGGATCGTTGAGATGGTTGCGTTACTAGGTATGTTCGTAGCCATTTATTTTTTTACAATAATGTTATGTGCATTGAGTGATAAGTGTGCAGCATACTATGGAATGATACCAGGAGGATCAATATGATAACGAGTAAGTTTACAAAGCTAGGCCAGGATCTCTCATCATCTGAGATATCTGATATTGTCCTGGGAGAAACTGCATTTTCAAATAGAGATAACGTATACAACAATCACTTGATGGCAGTTAAAAAGGTTGAGGTAATATCTGAAAGAAAACAAACACCGGCTATGATCAGAGGATTATTCCTGGAAGGATCCGTGGCTGATTGGTTTTATTATCTGTTGATCCAGGCAATAAAGGATACTGATATTACTATTGAGATGTTAGATCCCCAGGATGCATCCAGGCCACAGGATTATAATCCGGACCTGGCTAAGTATGGACTAGGTGCTAGTGTAGATAGGATCCTGGTATGTAGTGAAGATGTTACAGTAGTCGTAGCCGGATTTACTTTCCATCTAAAGAAAGGAAAAAATATCCTGGAGATTAAGACAGACTACTACCACACCGGCAAGTGTAAACCGGAATGGCAGATCCAGGTACAACATCAAATGATATGCACCGGAACTAGCAATGGCATCATTGTATGTAAGGATCAATCCGGCAAGTTAAACATTTATCAATGTGAGATATCAGAGAAAATGTCTATGCTTATAATGAAAAAGGCAGAGGAGTTTTGGAAGAGGATTGATGATGAGGATCCTTATCCTCCTCTAGTTAAACAAGAGGACCAGGGCCTAAGATCTAAGAGCCTGGATGAAACTGTCTTAAAGAAAACTAACAAAGATGTAGTGCAGCTCACAGAGGATTACCTGGTAGCCTCAGTTGAGGAAAGGAAGTGGAAGAAAACAAAGGACCAATTGAAGGAGGATCTATCTGATACTCTTGATAGCCTGGACCTGGACGTTCTTACTATACCAGGACAATACCAAATAAAATCTCATTACTCTGAGGTAGAGAAATATACTATTGAAAAGAAACCTACCGGAGTTATGAGAGAACAACATTCATTTACAGTAAAGGAGATAAAGGATGAATAAAATTATTACAACGTCAGCAGAAGGACTAGCTATGTATATGAACCTGGCTGAGAAACTATCCAAGGCAGAGCTAGTTCCTAATCAGTATAGAGGTAAACCCAATAACATATTGGTAGCTATACAATGGGGAATGGAGCTAGGCCTCACACCTATGAGAGCTCTTCAATCTATTGCTATCATAAATGGTAAGGCATCTATCTATGGGGATGAATTACTAGGCCTGGTTAAATCTCATCCGGCCTTCAGAGGATGTGAAGAAAAGGTAAAGGATAATGTAGCTACCTGTACTATCAAGAGAGATGTAGCCGGAGAGATGGAGGTTACTGAGAGAACCTTTACTAAGGATGATGCAATTAAATCTAAACTTTGGGGAAAGGCCGGACCCTGGCAACAGTATCCGGATCGTATGTTACAGATGAGAGCTAGAGGCTTTGCTATTCGTGATGCTTTTCCGGATGCAATCAAAGGGATAATAACCTACGAGGAGCTAAGAGATTATCCCTCTGATGCACAGGGAGGAGATATTAAAGTAGCTGTTACACCTAGTGATGCAGAGGATCTAGATGCACTAGCAAATAAACTTGAGGCTCCTGTTATTGAGGGCCAAGCCTCAGAAAAACTCACACAAGAATTATTCATACCAGGTAAGGAAAGCAAAACCTTTGATAACGAAAAGTCTTGGTGTGATGAGTTTGCTCAAATCTTGATTAGTGTAACACAGGTATCTCATTGGACCTATGAAACAAAGAAGGATAAAGTAGACAGTTTCATTAAAGCAAATAGTAAAGTCTTTGCGAACATCCAGGATCAAGATCTTAAAAAAGAAATGACAGATAAGATCCATAAGTTTTATGAGTACATAGAACAAGAGGATCATCACGCACAAGAGAGCCTCAATGCTATGGCTGATGAGATGGATAGTAGAGGAGATGAGTATGAATAGAGTAGGATTAACTCCACCTCAACACCAGGTGTATCATTATATCAGATCTTATTATACAGAGTATGGATACTTCCCTACACAAAGAGAGATAGCTGAAGGTAAGCTAGATGGAGAACAGGTAATACCTTTGAGAAAATCTCCGGCTAGTATACATAGAATAGTTAACACCCTGGTGGAGAAAGGATGGCTACATAAAACACCAGGCAATGCTAGAGCATTAGAGTTTGTTTAGACAGGAGCTACAACAGGATCATTGTATTCTGCTTTTGCATTAAAGGATGGACAATCTTTATCTGCAAAATCTCTATGACCATAAACCATAATGTTAGGATACTCTTCTTTTATATCCTCAATAAGATCTTCCAGGGCAATGCGTTGTGCATCTGTCCTGGTATCTTTTGGTTTCATCACTTGATCTACACCACCTATATAACAGATACCTATGTTATGGTTCTCTCCAATTGTATGAGCTCCACTTGTACCAACAGGCCTACCTTTATGGATGGATCCATCTAGCTCTATTACAAAGTGGTAACCAATATCTCGCCATCCGTTATCTTCAGTATGCCACCTCTTAATCTCTGAGGTTTTAACATCTCTACCTTCCGGAGTTGCAGAGCAATGGATAATAATTTTATCAATTGCCCTGGCCATTAGGTTGAAGATCCGGTTGCTGCTTTACTCTTCTCTTTCTTTTGTCCGGAGAGATTTGTTTGTCCAGGTGTAGTGTCCGGTGTAGATCCTACTGCTGACATTAATGGTCTATCACTAGCCGGTTGTGTTCCCTTGTCCGGCTTGTATCTAACAATACCTCTTGAGGATTTACCTACCCTATTCTTTTTAACTATAACTTTGTTGATAGCTGTACCAACAACCTTACTAACAAGACCTTTCTCTAGTCCTTTAGTACCTGTCTTAGCTATATCTTTAGCTATCTGTACAGCTAACTCATCTACAGTTGTACCTTTAGGTAAAGTAGTTGAGCTGCTTTTAGTTTCTGCCATAACTTATCCTTTCTTTTGTTTATTAAATAAATCGCCATCTGCTTTCTTTACAGTAGCCTTACCTTTTGCGTGTGCTTTTAATCTTGCCACACCCCAAGAGTAAGCTGATTGTCCAGGCCTGGATCCGGAACTATAGAAGGCCCCCATCCCTCGTTTCATTATCTTGTCTGCCCTCTCCTTGCCAAACATCTTTCTATATTTTTCCGGAGCTGCCATTATGCTTTGTCCTTTGCTCTAGCCTTTGAGATCTTATCCATCTCCTCCGGTGTTAGTGTTCCATCTTTATACTGTTGAGCTGTAGATTGTAGCTCAGACATTCTTAATCTTTTGTTCTTAGATCCGGACACATATTTCTTTGGAACCTTTGTACCTTTTACTTTAGCTACAGGTTTAAATCTTCTGCTGCCTGTGTTTTTCTTTTTGTTCATAATACCTCTAACCTCACTAGCTCCTTGCTGTGTAGGTTTAAGAACGAACTTAATAAGTGCACTAAATTTTTTATCATTTTGTTCTGCCATTACTTTTTCATATTCTCCCTGGCTACACCTTTACTCTTCTCCCAGGATCTCATTCCGGAGAGGCCAAGTAATGCCATAGTTAAACTGATCAATCCCTCAGTATTAATATCCGGCATAGGATAATTTGATCCTGTAATAAGAAGTACCCAATGTAATAATGGCTGTAGGAAGAAGGACCAACCTAGACCTAGAGCACAGATCCACATTATGGAGGGCCTTGCACCGGCCACAAATAAACTAGGATGCTTGGCTTGTTCTATGTTCGCTTGTATCTGCCCCATATCCAGGGCAATCATTTCTTTTTTTAATTCGTGATTTAGTTTTCTCTTGAGATCTTTGTCCTCTACAAATTTATCAAGTAACTTTTCTCCTATACCAAGAGCTGATGTAATAATAGGTAGCATATATCCTCCTTACTTTCCGTTACCATTCCTACTCATATAAGCAGAGCTGCCCATATAGAAACCTACGATTGAGCTACCACTTATAAATAATAGATCACTTACAGAACTGAGCTCCTTCAATCTTTCAAGATCTATTATTGGTGTTAATAATATTGTTGCGTACAATCCCATAAAAATTAATGTATACGTTGCCATCCTTCTCTGAGCTAGTAGTTTTCTTGCCTTGTCCTCATACTCTTTTATCTCCCTAGCTAATCTTATTTCTTCATCATCAACCATACCATCCTTATTTAAATCAAAACTTTCGTACCTGGATCCCTTCTGTAATTTCTTTTGTGTCATCTCCAACCCATCGCTTTAATGATTATAAATGCACCACCTAATACTACTATTGCTCCACCTATTATGGCCCCAAGTAACATAGCTCCTTCCTTTAATTCTTCTATCTTTCTTACTCGTTCCTTCTCTGCATCTTGTCTATTCTTCCTGGCCTCAACCTGGAACCGGACCCAATCACTATGAAGGCCTGGTCTACCCAGGTAAATCATCATACGTTTTAACTCTTCTTCTTTCTCTTTAATTTCTTCCAGGGCAAAGAACTCATCAAGATCTGTTTCATCCTTACCGGTAAACTTACTGAATATAGAATTTTTCTTTTTATCTTTTTGCCTACGCAGATCATCTGCTGCGTGTGTAAATTGGCTGATACTTTTTGCAACTGAACTGAGCTCTCTACCATTTTCTATAGCTTTCTTTATTGTGCTGTAAGCTGCGTTGCATATGGCTATATATTCTAACAATCATTTCTCCAGGTTATCCTAAACCTTTAAGTAACAGATTACCCAACATAATGATAATCGTACCGGCAGATCCAAGAATAATTAATTCTAATCTTTTCACTCTTCCTAATATCTCTGCCCAACGAATACTACAAATCTCCTCGTGCTTATCTATCTTTGCTTGGAGCTCTTGAACTGTCATCTTATTGGTCATTTTTCTTAGGTCTACCCCTCTTCTTATTTACTTCCGGCTCCTGTTTATTCTCCTCTTTTTTAACAGGTTTCTTCTTTGGATCTAAATGAGGATTAAGTTTATAAATGTGTGTTGGCATTATTGCTCCTAGCTAATGTTAAACTCTGCATCGTACCAATCGTCTACTGCTTTGACGATAGCAGCAATATCAGTAGCCATAGCTTTTGATGTATCGCTGTCCGGTGTCCGTGCCATTTTTAATTCTTGATCCACAGAATATTTTTCTCTTATGCCAAAAGTTTTTTCCCCATCCATTATTTCTTTAATCTCAGCACTAGCTAACAAATTAGTTTTCTGTGTAGATGATGCTTTTGTTAAAGTAAGATTAAGATCTGTATTAGCAGCCAGGTAGTTTGTTCTGTCTGCTGTTTCCATAACAACATACTCTCCACCATACCACTTAATAATATCTGTAGTTTCTGAAGGATGAATAATCATCCTTACATCCAAATTCATTTTATATAATGTTCTTGCCATATAACTTTCCTCCTTAACCTGGTGTTAGTTTTACCCATTGGGCAGATCCATATGCGTGGTTATTACTAAAGATACCATAGTTGTTATCGTATCCAATTGCCCATAACTGACCGGCACTATCTCTAATTATTGATACATAATATCCGGAGTAGTGATGACCAAAACAGAACATATCCTCTACAGTAGTATCAGTTTGTCCTACATACTGACCTGTGCCACTAGCATTTTGATGTGACCAGGGAGAAGGATAAGGAACTGCACTTGTATAATTAATAGCTGTGTGCCTATTCAATACACCTCTTGCCTCATATCCCATATACCAATGTCTGCCATTTGTATCTATCATATACAATGCCGGTTGAGTATAACCGGATGTCATCTTAGGATACATATTCGCTATAGCTGTCCTTGGGAATTGCAGCTCTGTAGTTGATATGGATCCATCAGTAGAACTGTTAATAGTATTGTATACATTAGATCCAAATACATCAGCTATAGGCTGATCCCAGGATGTTTGTGCAGTTGTGTTTCCTCTGCCCAAAGTTCCATAGCCATTGTATCCGGCATTATATATGGTGTTATTAGGATTACCTGGTGTACCACCAAATGCGTGAACAGATGATGTTACCCCATAACCTGTTACTCTTATAGAGCTAAATGTTAAAGATCCACCAATGTCTGTCCAAGCAGATCTAGAAGTTGTTGTTCCATCTCCAAGGTTTCCATTTCCGTTGTAGCCTATACCATATAGATCTCCATCTGATTGAAGGGCATACACCGGTCCATTAATATTACCATTATAGTAATAGGTAGTTTGATTTAAAATTTGTACTACATTTTGTGCTCCGGTAATTATAGAGAATGTTGTCTTGGCAGTTCCACCTTGGTTGCCACCATCGTTTGCACCACTAGACCATACTGCACCATTACTATCTATAAGATGTGCAGATCTATAACCGGCTGATATTGAAAGAACAGATCCTACTGTTGAGATGAGTTGAGGTTTAGTAACATTATTTGTAGATCCTTGGCCAAGAGATCCACTAGATCCGGCTCCCATAACAAACAATCTATTGTTCTCATCAATTAGATACCATCTCTGAGCTCCACCCATACCCTGGTATCCACCAATGTTAGGCATAGCCACACCAATGATACGAGATTGTTGACTATTCCAAGTAGCACCTACACCAACATAAGGATTTCTAACCCAGGTATGTCTATCTACAGTAGAGTTAATTCCTAATGCACCTTCATTGTTCTGACCATTAACAAAGATGTTACCTTTGTTTGTAAGAAACAATCCGGTGTTATGCATATACCAAATTCGTACAGGAAACTCGTCTGCTGCCATACCACCAAACTCAGTATTGATGGACATAACTACTCTGCGACTATGGTTATTGTATCCGGCCCCACTATATGCACCACCTAATCCACTCTCTGCGTGAGAGTATCCGGTGTGAACAATCTCATAGTTTGTATTGATGTACATAAAATATGGAGCTGATGTTGTTGGTAGTGATCTATCTCTTTTGACAGGACCACAGGCTCCATTAGGCATACCATCATAAGGTATATATCCTGTGCTATAGTTAGCTAACCAGGGATACTTACCATCACTAGCATATGTGCTAGAGCTGTCCATATCTGCTACCTGGGGAATATTAGATCCTAAGATCTTATAACCTTCATACCCACTTATTGGAGAAAAGTTTAATCCGGATGATGATGCAGTTAGCACCTCTCCGGCATTACCTTTAGCTAACCTAATTTGGTTAGATCCATCGTGAGTTAAAACATCTCCGGCAGTTGTCAGAACAGTTGATCCCTCTGCCATTATGTTCCAATGTGTTGAGTTAGATGTAGCCGGATTACCGGCTGCTGTGCCTGTCTTACTAGTTGCGTTTACATATATCCAAGAGCTGCCCCCAAAAGAAACAACATCATCTTTTTCATATGTTGTGCCGGTGGCAAAGGCCCCCTTAAATGTAAACTTTAATTTTCCTACGTCTATAGTGGCCATCGTTATACCTCCTTTATGGTAATGTCACTTGCAAGTGTCCGTTAGTATCAATTGCAAAGGTTACATTACCACTCGCAATTAAGTAGTTATCGTCATATTCTGATAAGGTTATAGCCTCACTACCTCCGGATGTTGTGTTATCTACTTTTAGTGTTCCTGTTGCACTATCTTTATAGATACCAAAAAATCTTGATCCTGTAGCAGCTCCTACTTGGGATGAAATAGCCTCTTTAACCCTTAGTGGGCTCATACCTTTAGTATTGTTTGTTCCTGTTTGTGCCTCTAGCTGCGTTGCTATATCTGAAAATATACCATTAGCTCCGGCACTACCTTGAGATCCCTGGGGAATAGTAAATGTAAAATCTACATTACCTGTTCCGGTATTAAAACTTGCTGTTGCTGATGCTGAAGATCCGGCTGATCCTGTTGTAGTATTAGATACAGATGCTGAACTAATGTTAGAACTAACAGCCTCCGGATTACCTGTACTAGAATTAAATCCTAATAACTTACCGGACCTGGTTGTCTTGTTTGGTAAAGTAAAATCACTAGAGCTTGGTTCATCAACAGGAGCTGTTAAAGATCTTGTACTTCTCTCCTCTTGATCTCCAATCTGCATAGTGATTGTATCAAAATCTCCTTCTAAGGCAGATGCTGTAACATTACCTCCGGAAGAATAAATACTAGTTCTTGAAATAGGTACGTCTGAAAGTATAACTACTGTATCACTACTAGTAGGAGCTGACACAAATCTAATAACACCTGTGCCATTAGCATTAAGACCGGCAGCTCCTGTAGATGTAACTACAGAATAATCATTGGTTTCCTGTTTAAGTGTACTGCCTAAATAAACTTTAATGTCTGTTGTATTGTTTACCTGGAATGAAAAACTATAGTCTAATAGAGATCCATTACCTGTTGCAGTAACTCTTCTAACCTGTTCAGTAACACTAAATGTTGCCATATTTGTACCTTTTCTTTATTTCAATATACCATATCTAGGTTGTTATTCTACTTCTTTATAAGTAATCCCCTATATTCACAGGTTATTGAGGTCTAAATAACTCCTCCATATTTCTTTCGTTAGCCTCCTGTACCTCATTAGGATTAGGATTTACTACTGTGCTAGGTGTTTTTAAGTTTTCTTCTCTATAACTATCTATCTGTAGCTCAATAGCTGTTAGCTCCGGATATTCAAACATTAATAATTTTTTTGAGTATTTAAGATATTCAGAGTGAACACCATCTAACATTCTAGCTTTGTGTCCTTTGGTTGCCGGTATTCGTTTTGTTGGATCAGTTGGATCCGGCATTGTTTTATATTCATTACTATCAATAAGTAGATTAAATTTATTACTAATGTTCATAGGTATACCACCGGCCCCAGGTAGAGCTCCTTTTAAAAATGCTCTCTCACTAAAGTCAGATCTGTCCGGATAGTTATATAGCTCTAGGAACCTGTCATACTGTTCGTTGTTAAGCAGTATGCCTTTACCAAAAACTCTATGAGATAATCTTGGGAAACCATAACCAATTACCTCTAGCTCTTTATTAAGAGCTGTTTTACCAGGTAGATTTATAATTTTAATTGGTGACCAATAGTTCCAACCGGATCCCTCAGTTTGTTTTATTTCTTCATACCATCTGTTTTTAAGAGTAGGTAAGCTAGAAGAACAACCTATTTGTCTTGAACACATTTTATTTAAAGATGTGTACCAGGCTCTTTCTATACCTTGTCCTACCATATAGTTAGATGTGTATTGATCTGCCGGTAATGTGTTAGATGCAAGAGGATGTTGTACTCTTTCTATGTTACCCTGGATAGCCGGAGGAGTATAAACTCCAAAGGCCTGTATATGTTCTTTTACAGTAAGACCGGCTGATGCTACCTGTTTTGTCATCAGCTCTCCTATCCTTGCAAGTAACTGATCATTACTTTCATAAGGAGCTTGTATAACATCTCCTAGCTCTCCTAAGAATTGCATCATAGGTAAAGCTGTTCCTACATATTTCATAGAGGCAAAGGCCCCTCCAATCATTACATCAAGTATATCTTCCGGATTATCCATATATTTTACTACGTCTTTGGCATCAGCCATCATACCAAGAACACCGGATATAGGATCATACCTGGCATAGCTAATCCAATCCCAGGATCCATCTTCTTTCTGAACACCAATAGAATATGGTTTGTGATGTTGTAACCAGGTTTCTCTTTTCTTAGGATCCGTAGGTCCATAGCCTGTTATTGTTACATCATCATTATTTACACCGGCTGATATTCCCATACCAATAGCAAATATACTTGTTAATCCTGTAGCTTTTGTTATTGCCTCTTTCCTCTCTCTTGGAGATCCGTGCAATATTTTATCTCTAACACTAGGCATTATTAATGCAAAAGGTCCGGATCTTTCTGTGATCCTTCTAACAATCTGTGTAGGAGTTTTATAAAATGGGATCCATATCTTAGCTATAGGATGATTAATAAATTTACCTATCTGAGAAAATGCCTCCGGTAATTCATCCTGGAATGTAATCATCCTGGCAAAATCACTAGCCTCATTATAAGTATCTGCTGAGTTTAGTGTATGTACAAAAGATACCTGTCCTTGTTCTTTTGCATAGGCTACAGCCTCATCTCTATCTGCAAATGTTTTTTGTGATCCATCCTTATCTAGATAAGAAAAGTTTTTAGGATCTGCATCATAGCCATCTATAATACTATTGATGGTATCTCGTTTACTTCTAAATGCCAGGGCCTCCATTTCCATACCCCTAGAGGTAGCTTTGAAAAATTCATCTATAGCTAACATAGGCCTGTATCCGGCCATCCTCATCATTACACCAAAAAAGTCTAAGGCATATGCAGTACCTGTTTCTGCACTTGAACCAATATCTTTAAAACCTTTTTTCTGTAAACCAAATCCTGTACCGGAAATAGATCTAGAATTTACATCTAATTTAGACACACTATCAGACATTGATTTTTCATTTATCAATGCATAAGTCATACCCTTAATTGCCTGGGGAAAGTATTTAGCCATAGCCTTATACATTATAAGACCTTCTCTAACCTCTCCGGATAACATTCTTTCAAAAGGTACTAAACTCATAAATGCCATCTGACCGGCTGCATTAAATGAGTGTGTAGTAATAGAAGATAATAATGATGTTTGGTAGAGCTCAACTAATGCATTAGCTCCTATACCTAATTTAGATCTTAGCCATCCTTGAGCAAACTTAGTTCTTGATCCATCTCTAGGTAACCTTAAAAATCTATCTATCAATAATTTAACCTGGGCCTCTCCACCATTGGCCTCTATGTATTTATGAACATTAGCATCATTAATATTAAATGTACCTTTGCCTCCTATCATAGCTGCAACAGGATCTCCTTTAATACCGGATGCGTGTTGATCTACAACATTACCAAGACTATTAATGTGTGAGTTGCTAGGAGCTGCTACAATTTTTTGTGATACCATAGCTCTACCTAGATCTGCTGTATTACCGGCTAGGTTTAAAGTAGCATAAGCATATAGACCAATTGATTGCTGTAACTTAGCTAGGTCTACCAGGGATCCACCCTTTTCATATTTCTTTATTTGTCTGTATATTAGGATCTCAAAAGATAAAGCTGTCTTTCTAGCTGCTAGTAGCTCTGCATAACTAAATGGTCTATCTCCAGGTTTCCTGGTAAGCATATTTATAATTGATTGATGTGCACCTATCTTGTCAGCCTCTTTAAGCATTTGCTCAAAGGTAACTCCACCCTTCCTTATAAATTTCTTTTGACCATTTACCTCTTCTACTTTTGTTAGCTTACTAGGTTCTACTCTAATCTTTTTGCCATCTACAGTAGCATCCTTGTAACTATCGTAGACCTTTTTCATTAACCTTTTTAAGGTAAGATCTAGATCTCCTGTTTCTTTATAACCTGTTTCAAAGTTACCCAGGTTAAGTAAACTTAAATCTATGTCTTTAAAATCCGGATCTTCTTTAACTACAAAATTTACGAGCTCTTCTACTTCTTCAGCTTTTAGAGGTCTTATAAATGTTGCACCACTTTCATCAGTAACAGCTAGATCCTCTGTTTGGATCGTTCCGGCCTTTTCATTCTTTGGTTTATTTACATTAGCTGTAGTATCAGATTTACTTTCTTTGCCAAGAAATTCATTAACACCACCAACAGCATCAGATACTACGTTAGCACCTTTTCTATATAAACTGTTAAGTGATGCTAGTTGTACTTCCCCACCTGGATGTTCATCCGTAGGCCTGTACTCTGTGCCATCATCTTGCAGCTCTGAACTATCTTGAATATTAGAAGGATTAATTTTATCATCTGTTGTAGCTATAACAGATTTATCAATTGTATCTTCTTCAATGAATGAGGGATCCTTTGGTATAGACATTAGCTACCTCCCTCTGTTGTGTTAGTTACTCCGGCTGATCCTCCGGATCCGGCTCCTGGTTCATTGGTGTTTGGACCTTCTCCAGGCCTCTTAATGCTTGTAGAAATGTTTCCCTCGCCTCTGATGTCTGAGAGTTCTCTTGCTGTTTCGTCAAGTTTTCCTCTGTCAATTCCTGGTTGCTCATACCAAGGCCCTCCTTTTATTTTGCTAATTTTAAAGTCTTTAGGAATAATACCACTTTTCTTGTTTTTCACAACTTCTAAAAACTTTTTAAACCCTTGAGGACTAAAGGTAACTTGAGATCCGTCAGACAAAGGATACTCTACTACTGTGCCATTTTCTGTTTTCTTATACGTCATACCACTACTAAAGGTATTAAACTTACCTTCAGTTACTGATGATCCAACTGCATCGCCTTTAGCTATAGCACCAAGTGTATTATGATCTACAACCTGGTTACCTTCTATAACCCAATTCTCCCAATGCCATCTACCTAGTGAGGCATCTTCCGGTCTACCTAGTGTTTCGTAAACCTGTGTTATATTTTTTCTTAATCCGTTTTCTAAGGCCTCAGTAAATAATAAACCTCTTGGACCTCTAAACACTCCAACCAATCCACCTGTTACTGTTGTACCTTCTTTTCTATATCCATCATAAATATTAAAACCATCAAACCTTCCATCATCCCATAAATGTCTGCCCTGGATCCTGTCCATAATTAGAACGTCATCCCTACCACCTACTAACAATAAGAAACTTACAACCTTATTATCTATACCGGATCCCTCTGTAAGGTTCATAAACTCTCTTCTAATTTGATATGCCGGTATATCTTTATTCATCATCATTTTATGTAGATGCTGTACTACAGTATCATCTGTACCAGGAACTTTCTTATTGAGCTCCATCAATAATTTACCTGTAGCATTTACATTTTGTGTAACCTGTTTTCCTGGAGATCCTTCCGGTAAATTTAATTTAATCGTATTCTCCCATTGTTTCAGATCAGCATCTGTAAACTCTCCTCGTATAGCTTTCTGAATAAATGGTCCGGCTGCATCTATAATATCTATAAACGCACTTTCTTGTTGTACAGGACCGGCCCCTCTAGATAACATTCCCCATATAAATAGATCTGCTGTCATCTTAGGATCAGCCTTGCCACCTTCATACAATCCTTTAATTTGTTTTACATAGGCAAAACCTTTATCAACTCCGGCCTTCAATTCCGGTGTTAACCCATCCTGGATCTTCTTAACCATAGCATCCGGATTGTTTGCGTACTCAACAGCTTTCATAGGTGGATGTACAATATAATCTCCTCCTATAGTTTCTCCTTGAAATTTATTCCAATTAGTAGTTGTGAGTAGGGCATCCGGATTATTGTTTAGTGCAATATCTATATTGTTAAAATTTGTTTGTTTGTTAGATGGTAAATACTGTTGCGTTATAGGAGTGACAGCTTTTTTATCTTTATTGGTGTTTACAATAGACAGCTCCGGTGGAACTTTGTTGTAGTATGTACCGGTATTTGGTGCTGCCTTAAATGTTTCCTTACTTAAATCTGTTGTTGTGTTCGCTGTAGGTTCAACCTTTGTTGTTGTTTCCTGTGAAACATTGTCCGGAACAAAATCTATTTCAGTTTGTGATTGTGTATTGTCCGGTTTTTTTAATGCATCCCCTAATTTGTTAAATCCTTTTTTAATTATTGGAGCTCCGGCCTCCAGGCCTTTAGTTAAAGTATTGCCAAATATTGTACCTGTTGCAAACGCACCGGAGTTTTGTAAGTAATTAAACTCTTCCTGGAGATCTGCATCCATCTTAACACTTTGTCTGATACCATCTTCCATAGCAAAGTAGGATCCACTTTCTACACCTACCAGGGCAGCCATTGGAGATGTTGCAGCCTTAACAATCTTTTTAAATAAACTTTGTTTGATAGCTTTTTTGGTTGCCTGTTTACCTATAAACTTAGGTATTAATGCTAGGCCTAATGTTGTAAGACCGGCATAATTACTAACATCCTGGGCAGTATAATATAATCCGTTTTTAAAGTTTCTTAGTAGTACACCATCTCTATCTGCTGTTTCTAATAAATAGTACATAGCCTTTGATACATCTATTGGTGCATCGCCCATCTTAACAGCATCAATACTCATATAAGATATATTGTTTAGGAAACTTCCCATCCAATCTCTACCCCATTCTGCGTATTCATTATCTGTTGTAGGACCGGAGGCATCCTGTGTTTCCGGATCCTGGTTGCCTATCATATTCTTAGCAAGTGTAATGTCTGATGTTTCTAAATAGTGGTACATAATTTTAGATGCAGTTATCCAGGCCGGATCTGTAATTTGAGATCCTTCCTTCATTTCTTGAACTGTCTTTAAATGTTCAGCATCTAAGTAGTTTTGTGGAAATCCGTGTATTCTAATTCTACGAATATCATATGTCATAGCATCTTCAGATCCAATCTCCATACCTTCCGGATATCCTGTTTCCAAAGGTAGGTAACCTGGCTCTGTTATTTCTTTACCGGTAAGTCTATCTATATATACGACTTGTTGTTCTGAACTATCAGCAATGTAGTTTTCTTGATATGTTTTAGAAAACTCATCATCTAATTCACTATTTGCCATAACCTACCTTTCATTCTTAATTAAATGATAAACCTTCATAACCATCTAAAGGTTTTCTAATCCCTTCCGGAGAGGCATTGTAATCAATCACTTTTTGTTTAAAATCTATAAGACTTTCACATCTGTCAGCAAACTCCGGTTTGCCGGAACATTGCTCAATAAATCTGTTTAACTGTTTTGTATTAGCTCCCATTGTTCCACTAAATTTTAAAACATAAAGATCTGCATATGTTTCTCCCATAGTTCTAGCTAACTCTGTTTTAACAAAATCTTCTAGGAAATCCTCATTGTATTTCTGTGGATCAAATACTTCATTCTGTGGTGTATTAAGTTTTGCAAGGATCATATTATTTTTATATACATTATACATATTGTAGTTTGCCTCTTTGAGGCCTGTTCCATTAAATAAAGTTACATCCGGAATATTCATCTTGGTTCTTGCAAGTTTTAACGCAGCAGTAAAATCATCATCCTGGATAGCACCATACGTTTTTGTAAAAGTTTTAAAATCTTCAAAACTTAGATTGCCATCAGTAAAATCTTTAGCCACATCTAATGTAGTAAATCTAGGATTGTCTGCATTACTGTCATTGTGATATTTTACAGAGAAATCTATCTGCTCTTTAGTAGTTCTAAAGTTAACACCGGCTCTAATCTTCTGTATAATTTTATCGTTATCGTAGTATTTGCTATCCGGACTACTGTCCAATTTTAGTATCTTTGCGTTGATACTTAATAGTGTATTTATAACACTTTCCTTGTTATCCATATTTGGCAGCAATTTTGACAGAGCTAAACCAAAACCTAACTGTTCTTTCTCTATGTCTATGTTTCTTAACTTTACAGTTTGATCATCTCTATCAATTATGTATTGATCGTTCTTTTTTGAGAAGTCATACATACTATCAACTGAATTTACCAATTGAGTTTCATCCATAGTTATTAATGCATTGAGAACTTTCTTTGGTAACCTGGATAATACTTCTCTATCTGCCTCAGTTGTTGCACCAAAGTTT
>MDSV01097963.1_pt1 | contig 32258 bp, 16 predicted proteins | sample 810851 | NCBI WGS metagenome assembly MDSV01 (sample SAMN05326640, study PRJNA326480) | marine metagenome | isolation source: seawater | place: Atlantic Ocean: North East | collected 2012 | reverse complement strand
TCGCGCCACCCCAACGTCGAGGCGCAGGACGGCGCGCAGTTCATCCCCAACACGTGCGCGCTGCGGAAGGGCGAGTCGTGGTTCCAGATCATCACGGGGCCCAACATGGGCGGCAAGTCCACGTTCATCCGCCAGGTGGGCGCGTGCGTCTTGATGGCTCAGGTGGGGTCGTTCGTGCCGTGCGCCTCCGCTAAGATCGCGATCCGAGACGCCATCTTCGCGCGCGTGGGCGCGGGCGACTGCCAGATGCGCGGCATCTCCACGTTCATGGCGGAGATGCTGGAGACGGCGGCGATTCTCAAGGCGGCGACGCCCAAGTCGCTCATCATCATCGACGAGCTCGGCCGCGGCACGAGCACGTACGACGGCTTCGGCCTGGCGTGGGCCATCAGCGAGCACATCGTCAACGAGGTCAAGGCGCCGTGCCTGTTCGCGACGCACTTCCACGAGCTCACGTCCTTGAAAGGCCCGGGGGGTGTCGCGAACTTCCACGTCCAGGCGAAGATTGACCAGACGTCGCAAAAACTCGCCATGCTCTACACGCTCGCGCCCGGCGCGTGCGACCAGTCTTTCGGGATCCACTGCGCGGAGTTCGCGCGCTTCCCGGAGGAGGTGCTGGAAATGGCGCGCGCCAAGGCGGCCGAGCTGGAGGATTTCTCCGCGGAGGGCGCCGCCGCGGGCGCGGGCGACGTCGCGGGCGCGCTCGGCGCGGGGGAGAAGCGCGGGCGCGACGAGGGCGACGCGACGGAGGATGCGGTGCGCGGCGCGGCGCGCGCGCGTCAATTTTTGGCGGACTTCGCGGCGCTGCCCCTGCCCGACATGCCCCCCGCGGATGCGATGCGGCGCGTGCAGCAGATGAAGCGCGAGCTCGAGGCGGACGCCGCGGACTCGAAGTGGCTCCAGGGGGTCCTGGCGTAGGCGCGCCGCGAGCGGGCGTTCGGTCGTTCGGGACGGACGGCTTTTCGCGCGCGACGAGCCGGGTGAGAAACTCTCGATAAAAGATGCGATATAAAAAGTACGAACGCGAAGCGAGCGCTTTCGTCGGAGGCGGGCGTCTGACGCGCGTTCCCTCTCCGCGCCGCTCGCGAAAAAAATACGTCACGGATCGACCCTCGGTTCGGCCGCCCCGTCTAGTTGGCCTTCGCCTTTCCCGGGTCGACGCTCATCTTCCCCAGGAACGAGAACATGCGCGCGGTGATGGGCAGGAGCCCGAAGTACCCGTCGAAGCCGTTGTAGGGGATGCCCTCCTTCTCGCACTCCTCCTTGATGATGGGCGCCATCTTCGGGTACAGGTTGTGCGCCGTGCCGGGGAACATGTGGTGCTCGATCTGGTAGTTGAGCCCGCCGGACAGGAACGACCAGAACGCGTTCCCCCACGTCGCGCTCGTTTCGATCTGCCACCGCCCCCAGTCGCCCTTGGTCTTCGCCGAGAGCTGGCTCGGCCGCAGCCCGTCTAGGTTGTGCGACACGATGAAGAACCAGCACAGCACGAACGACCCAAACGCGCCGTACGCGACAAAGGGGAGGAGCGTCTTCGAAACGCCGTGCAGGTACGCGGGCAAGCCGAAGGTGAGGAAGACGTGCAGCACCTTGCCGACGACGTACAGCGCCACCTCCGAGGTGGTGATCCCGATGTACTCCACCCCCGGCGAGGCTTTGTTGACCATCACGTTGACAAAGTCACCCGTCTGCGACGCGACGTACAGCAGAGGCCAGACGAACGGCGTGTACACTTGCTGGAACCGGTGGAACCACGACCACGGCTGGGACTCGTCCAGGCGGATCAGCGGGAAGGATGTGTACACGTCTTGGTCGCGCTCGTGGTCGTTGCAGTAGGAGTGATGGGACACCATGTGGTGGTACCGCCACTCCAGGCTCGACTTGCCGATGACCACGTCCGACCCGAACCAGCCCCAGGCCTGGTTCCACCACGAACTCAGGCACAGACCGCCGTGGTTCGCGGTGTGCTGCAGACCCGTACCGGACCAGTACCCAGCGAACCCCAGCGCGCACCCCGACAAGATCGTCGGGTCGGAGACGTACCACGCCAGCGACGCCGCGAAGCACGCCAGCACGACGGCGGCGTCCAGCTGGCACCCGCCGCGGCCGCTCGGGACGCGCCCGCGTGTCTTCTCAAGCGGGGCCATGATCTCGTCACGCACGCGCTGCTGGATGCGGCGGTAGATGGGCGAGTCCAGCGGCTTGGGGAAGGACTCGTCCGGGCACAGGTTCACGTCCGTGTCCACCTTGGGCAGCGTCTTGAGCGTCTTGGCCACGATCTCGGGGCGCACGTGGTGCGACTCGAACAAGATGGTCGCGTCGCGGCCGACCGCGAGCGCCAGCAGCTGCGCGCCGCCGGGGTGCGACTTAGCGAAGTCGGTGATGTCGTACACCTAGGCGTGCGAGCGGGAGGGAAGCGAGGAGGCGAGCGCGTCGCGCGGGTCAGCGAGCGCGCTCGGACGAGGACGTCGACGTCGCCATCTTCATTTATTCTTTGAATCGCGCAGGCCGCGCGCGGCCGAGTCGTGGGAAACGGGTCGGCGCGTCCGTCGCGGGCTCGATCGACGGGCGTCGGGAGCGAGACGCACCTGGCCGCGAATCTGCGTGTACTGGCGGTCGGGGTTGAGACCCTTGCCGACCGGCTTTGGGCCGGCGGCCGATGCGTTGCCTCCCTTACCCATAGCAGAGCTCTGCTGCGGCGCGGGCGCGCGTGGAATGCGCAGCGGACGCGCGACGTGGTGCCTCTGAGTCGCTCGCGACCTCAAAAAAAACCAGATCTTTTTTTTCGACCGTCGGGCGGGACCGGGGGTCTGTGACTCAAGAAAATACCCGCGACATCTGAGATCGAACGTTTCGCTCTTCGCGCGCGCGCGCGAAACGCGTCCGGAAACGCGCCTTTCGAAAGGAAATCTTCGCGTGGAACGCGTTTCTGCTCGCGCGTCGCCGCGCTCGCGCAGCGTCGCCGCGGGACGCCGCGCTTTGCTTCGCTCTCGCTATACGTTGTGTTAAGCATTCATAAGCACACGTCTACGCCCTGAAGCTCGCCCACTTCGCGAGGTCGCTCTCCGCGAGCGCCGGCCTCGTCGCCGCGAGTGCGGCGTCGACGTGCGCCGCCGCGACGGCGCTCGCGCCCATGTCCTGGCGCAGCGCCGCCAGCGCCGCCTCGCGGATCACGCCGCGGAGCTCGGCGCCCGTGAACCGCTCGGCGCGCCTCGCGACGGCGCGCAGGTCCACGTCCGGGGCCAGAGGCACGCCCCGCGCGTGCACGCGCAGCGCCGCCTCTCTGCCTTGCGCGTCGGGAGGCGGGACGTAAAGCACCATGTCCAGGCGCCCGGGACGCGTCAACGCGGCGTCGAGCGCGGCGGGTCGGTTCGTCGTCGCCACGACCAACACGTTACCGGCGGCGGCGTCGCCGTCGCCGCCGCCGTCGCCGCCGCCCACCTCTAGCCCGTCCATCTCCACGAGGAGCGCGGACAACACGCGCGCGGCGACGTCGTTCCCCGCGTTTCCGTTTCCAGAAGCGCCGCCGCTCCCGGACGCGGCGGCGGCCTCGCCGCGGTTGCCGACCATCCCGTCGATCTCGTCCAGGAGCAGAATCGCGGGCGCCGCGCGCCGCGCGCGCGCGAACGCGTCCCGCAGCGCGCGCTCGCCCTCGCCGACGTACTTGCTGAAGACGTCCGCCGCCGAGAGCGCGATGACCGTCGCGCCGGACGCCGTCGCCGCGGCGCGCGCGAGCGTGGTCTTCGCGCACCCCGGCGGGCCGTGAAGCAGCACGCCGCGCGGCGGCGCCAGGCCCAGCCTCCGGAACGCCGCGGCGTGGCGCAGGGGCCACTCAACGGCTTGTTTCAGTCGCTTCTTGACGTCGTCCAGGCCGCCGACGTCGTCCCACGTCGTCGCCGAGGGCTCGATCGCCGCGCCGCGCGTGACGGAGGCGCCGACTCGGCCCGCAGCAGCGGAGAAGTGCCGCGCGGCCACGACCGGCGCGGACAGCGAATGTGTTTTTACATTCGCCGAGGACGTCGCCGCCGAGCCGGCGGCGTCCCGGATGGACGCCATGGCGGCTTCGCGGCAGAGCGCGGCGAGGTCGGCGCCGGAGTACCCCTTGGCGTTTCCCGCCACCACCTCGAGGTCCACATCGTCCGCGAGCGGTAGCGCGCGCGCGTGCAGGCGCAGGATGGCGAGCCTCTGCTTCGCGGAGGGCAGGGAAATCTCCACCTCGACGTCGAAGCGGCCGGGGCGCCGGAGCGCCGGGTCGAGCGCGTTGGGGCGGTTCGTCGTCGCGATCACCGCCGGTTTCGGGTTCGGGCTCTCGCTCCCGCCCTCCGCCGCGCCCCCGTCGTCCATGAGCGTGAGCAGCTGCGCGACGACGCGCGAGCCGCTCAGGCCCGCGTCCACGCCCCGCGCGGGGCACATCGCGTCGATCTCGTCCAGCAGAATCACGCACGGCGTCCCCTCGGCGCACTTCCGCTCGGCGTCGCGGAAGGCGTCGCGCAGCCGCGCCTCGGCGTCCCCGGCGTACGGCCCGAAGACATCCCCGGCGCTCAGCGCCACGACGGAGGCGCCCGCCTCGCGCGCGACCGCCATGGCGGAGGCGGTCTTGCCCACCCCCGGCGGCCCGTGCAGGAGCACGCCGCGCGGGAACGACGCGCCCAGGGCCGCCGCGTCCGCCGCGTACAGTGCGGGCCAAACGACGCACTCCCGCAGCGCTCGGAGCGCCTCCTCCGCGCCGGCGATGCGCTCGGAAGCCGAACGAGAGCGAGGGGCGCCGTCTCGCGCGGGAAACCCGCCGCCGTCGGCGGACGGCGCGAACGCCACCTCGGTCGACGCGACGACGCGCGCGGCGGGGAAAGCCGAGGGCTCCGCCGCGACGACGACGGCGGAGGCGCCGCCCGCCTCCGCGCCGTCGAGGCGAACGGACGCCCCCGCGGCGACGAGGCGGTTCTGCAAGAGGCGGTGCAGGGACTCGGCGCCGCCCGGTGTGTCCCTAAACCCCGGGGCGAACACGCGCAGCGACGCGCAGGCGGGGGGCCTGCATATCTCGTCGCCGTGGTAAAGCGCGCGCGCGCGGCCTTCGAGCCGCGCGGCGGCGGCGCCGGGGAACGCGATTTCGCGCGATCCCGAAACCGCGGCGTCCCCGGCGTCCCCGCGCGAACGCAGCCTCGTGGTCGTGTCCAGGATCACGGCTTCGTCCGCGGAGGTGGCCACGCCCGCCACGGCGCCGTCCCCCTGCACGGGGGTGGGCGCCGCGGTCGCGAGGAACGACCAGGGCCACGTCTCCGCGTCCGAAGCGGGAGGCTCGCCGGAACCGCCGCCGCCGACCCGCACGTCCACCACGACGGGGTCTCCGAGGCGCACGCCCAGGTCCCGAACCGCGGCGGGGCCGAGCCACACCCTGCCGTCTCCGGCCGCGGCGGTGCTGGTCGCCGCGAGGCGAACCTCGGGCAGGCGGATCGTCGCCACCATGCAGACGGGGGCGGGCCGCGGGAACTGGCGCCGTCGAATTGCCGGGACGAGAGTTAGACTTCTTGCGACGAACAACGACACGTGGACGTCAAATTTCGGTGCGCGCGTGCGCCTGCCCGCGGGGCGACCGGCGAGGGCGGAGTCCCCGCGGCCGGTGCCGTGGAGGGTGTAGAAGGGCACGCGATGATTTCCCCCGGCACGCCCTCGCGCGCGAGGCTGGCGCCCCGCCTGACGATCCCCGCGCGAGACGCGCTGGTTTCGTTCGTGTTCGACGACGGGAGGTCCGATGACCCCGTGATGGACTTCGGGGACCGGTGGTGCGAGTGGGACGGGGGCCCGCCCGCCCCAGCCGAGATCCTAGAAACCACCGGCGTGGACGTGCACGCGCGCACGCGCGTCACGATCGCGCTCGCCCCGAACGCCACGCACCTCGCCGTCGCGCGGGGGAGGCGACTCGCGGTCGTCGCCACGCGCGCCATTTCCGAGAAAGAAACGGAAAGCGGCCACCGCGAAGCGGTCGCGCGCGCGCGGACCTGCGTCGCGGAGGTCCGCGACGCCTCCGGCCCCGACCCCGAGGCGTACGTCACGTGCATGTGCTGGCTCGGCTTCGCCGAGCCGCGATCCGCGGGCAAGGAATTCGCGCGGCCGCGCGCGGACGCCTCCGCGGCGGCTGTGGCGGATCTCTCCGTCGCCGTCGGCACGAGCGACGGGCGTCTGCGCATCTACGCCGCCGACGGCGTTTTGCTCCTCTCGACGCGCCTCGACTCGGGGAGCGGGCCGAGCTCAACGCCCAGCTCCGTCCGCGCGCTGCGCGCGCGCGACGCGCGCCGGTCCCCGAGCCGGGACGAGGTTTCGGAGGACCTCGTCGCCGCGCTCGACGCGGCGGCGACGAGAGTGGACGCGGTGGAGCTGCGGAGCGCGCTGCGGCGCGCGCACATGCTCCGCGGCGCGACGCAGAGCCAGGCCCGCTTCCGCGCGTCCGCAGACTCGCCCATCGCGCTTACGGACGCCGCGCACGCGCCGCTCGCGACGACACGCTGGGACCTCGCGCGCCTCGCGCCCGTCGCGGACGCCGTCTCGGTGGGGCGCCTGCCTCCGTCCGTGGCGCGCGCCGGGCTGGCCCGCGCCGATGTCGCCGAGCCCGGAGCGCCGGGCTTCATCGGCGGCGTGCGCGCGTCGAGCCGCGGCGTGGGCGTGCTGGCGGCAGGCCTCGGCGACCCGCGCGGGGACTCGGGCGTGGTGTGCCTGCTGGCGTCCTACGACGACGACGACGCCGGCGTCCTGGACGCGGCGGCAGCGCTGGCGCGCAAGACGGCGTCGGCGGCGGCGGCGACGGTTTCGTCGCTCTTCGGCGGCGCCGTGAGCCTCGCGGGCGCCGTGACGAAGAAAATGCCCGTGGGCCGCGCGCTGGGCGGCGCGGTCGTGGGCGCCGTGGAGAAGGCGGGCAACGCCGCCGGGTCCGCGGCGGCGGAGGCCTCCGGCGTCGCCGGCGTCGCCGCCGGCGCCGACGACGACGCCAGGCCGCTGACGTGGCGCTCGGCGTGGATCGACCCGCCGCGGCGCACGCGGCGTTTCGCGCCCGCGCCGAGGGGGCCGCTGGTGGCCGCGGCGGACGGACTCGGGCGCATCGCCGTGCTGGACGTCGCTGCGCCGGCGACGCTCGCGGCGGCGCGCGTCATCAAGGGCTGCCGCGACGCCGAGATGGCGTGGGTGGAGGCGCCGCCGCCGCGCGGGTCCAACGCGCGCGTCGTCGCCGCCACGGGCGGGCTGGGCGCGCTGTTCCTCGCCGTGCGGAGCCCCAAACGGAACGGGGGCGCGGTGGAGCTCTGGAGGTGCGGCGGCGGAGGGAACGCGCGAAAACGCGGCGACGACCGCGCGAGCGAAGACGAACGGGAAGGAAGCGCGGCTCGGGAACCCGGGACGGATCGGGATCGGGATCGGGATCGGGATCGGGATCAGGATCCCGAGCCGTTTTTCGCGGCGCGGACGCTGCAAGCCGCGACGCCGTTCGGCGCCGAGGCGGCGACGTCCTCGCCGGCGGCGGCGGTCGCGCTCGCCGTCGCCTCCTCCAAGTGCTACCTCCTGACCCCGGACGGGACGCTCAGCGAGGTGCTCGCGCCGTGAAGAGTGTCGAGCTGCGAACGAACCACCGCGCGCGCGCGCCGCGGGGAGCGCGCCTCGTCGCGAATGAAAACGTTCAAAAGAAAACAAACGCGCCTTCTTGAAGCGAACGATTTCTCTACGGTATACGTAGTAGTCTAGCTACAGACGACGATGCGCGGCGCGTCCGCCGACGCGACCGCCGTGTCCGCGCGCCACTCTCCAGGACCCTTCCATCCACGCATATCCATGAAACGTCACAGCACCGCCGCGGTGACAGCCTTGGCGGCGTCGTACACGAGCGTGTGCGCCTCCGGCTCGAACTGCCCCGTGACCAGCTTGATCACCTCCTGCGCGCCCATGCCGCCCAGCACGGCGGCCACCGCGTGCGGCTCCCCCCCCGCGCACCGCACCGCCTCGACCACCATCGCCTCCAAGTCGCCGGTCCGCGCGCGGTCCGCCTCCGCGCCGATCGCGCCGAGCGTCGTCTCCACGATCGAGCGCAGCGACTCGGCGTCTCCGTCCACGTCGCACGACGCCGCCGGCGCAGTCTCCGGCGGCGCGCCCGGGTAGCGCCCGCGGGTCTCGCGGAAGACGTCGACGGCGCGCGCGACGACGTAGCGCGCCGCACACCACGCCGCCGTCGCGTCCGGGTCCGCCAGCTTCGCCGCGAGCGCCGCGCCGGCGCCGTCCGCCCACGCGCGCTCGTCCGCGACCGAGCGCCAGCGCACCGCGCGCGCGTGCGCCGCGTGCTTGCAGAAGAATCGCGCCTCCTCGGGCGTCACTGCGTCCTCCGGCTTTCCGGCGGCGCGCAGGAAGGTTTTCACTCGGCGCAGCACGGCGTCTGCGTCCGCGTCCGCCTTCTCGCGGTACAGCCTCTGCAGCTCCACGTACCACTCCGTGGTGGAGGTCATATCCGGGATGCTGCCCTCCAGGGGCATCACGCCCGAGGCGAGCGAAGGCGCAGGCGCGGCGCCGTCCTCCGCGCCGTCGCCGCGCAGGAACGCGCGCAAGCCGGCGAGCAGGAACCAAAAATGCGGCGCGTCGGCGTCGAGCGCATCGAGTCGCGGATCGGACAACGTCTTCGCCAGCGCGGGAGGCACCGCACCGGGGGGTTTCCAGGCGTGCCTTGCCGCGGCGAGCGCCTCCGTGGCGTTCTCGGGGAGCGCCGCGTCTCCGAGAGCTCGCTCGAGCTCGCTCGCGGAGGCGCCGGCGCCCGTCGGCGCCGGAGCGCGGAGGGCGGCTTTGATCGCCGCCTTGGCCGCCGCGCGGCGGTCCGCGGTCCAGGCCGAGGCCGGCGCGTCCCGCATGCCCAGCCCCTCGACGACGTTCACCAGCGTGACCGCCCAGGGGATGTGCGCCCTCTGCGCGTCCGTGAGGCCCGGGCCGAGCTCGCCGCCCGGACCCCCGCCGGCGAACCGCGCGGCGAAGTCGAGCAGCGCGGGCCAAGGCGCGTTGACGCGCAGGTCGAAATCGGTCTCCTCTGGTTTGGCCTCCAACACGCGGTGTTCCGTTTTGGACAGCCGCACCGTGCCCACTAAACCGAGCGTGTCCAGCGCGACGAGCGCGATGTCCCGCGCGCGGCACGCCGCGTCCAGCTTGGCCAGGGTCTTCATCGGAATGCGGCTGGCGACGACGACGTCGAAATCGGCGAAGAAGTCTGGATTCTGTTCGACGACGACATCCACGGACTCGTCCACGAACGCGCCGGCGACCGACGCGTTCAGCTCGTGCAGGCGCGCGGCGACCGCGGCGGCGCGCCCTTTGCCCAGGTCGGACTCGTGCACGAAGAAGTTGTTCCCCAGGTCCCGAGGCGTGACCAGCGCGTCGTCCACCAGCGTGAACGAGTGTATCCCGCCGAGCACCAGGTTCTTGATCGTCTCCACGCCGGTGGGACCGCAGTGCAGCAAACACACCTTGCACGACTCGAGCCGGGCCTGGCCGTGCTCGCCCCAGATGCGCAGCTGGCGGTCGTACCGCCGGCGCTTGGCTTCCTCCATCGCCTCTCGCCGCGAACGCACCGACGCTCGAGGCCTTCGAGCTCCGAGACGAGCTCGGAGGTGTGACGAGAGGTTCGCGCGTCTCGCAGATCTGACGCGTCGACGAGCGACGAGCGGTTTTTCGGGAACGCGACGCAAAAATATTTCGAAAGCGTTTCAAGCGCGTTTCGAGAACATGTCGCGACGACGGCTCGACCGTCGACGCGCGCGTCGCGTCGCGAACGTCAGAACATCTCAACAACACGCCTCCTCCGGTACCACTCGTTATATGGCGTAGCGTCCAACACCGAGGAACACCGCGAACCGCGCGTGGCGTAGTACTACGCTAATAAGGTAGCTCTATTAATGCTGTAGTCTATGACGCCGCTCTCGCCGCTCTCGCCGCTCTCGTCATTTATCGCGAAAACAGCGCTTTCGCGACGCCCTCGTCCGCGGCGACGACGGCGCAAAACGCCCCCGGCTCGGAAGGCAATGCGGAATCCGCCTCTTCGTTCGCGCCGCGCACCACAGGCAACGGTGCGTCCGGCTGAATCCCCACTTTGTTGATGTCCGCGCCGGACGGCGTCTGGTACCGCGCCACCGTCACGGAAACCGCGCTCCCGTCGGCGAGGGGCACGACGGTTTGAATGAGCCCCTTGCCGAACGTCTCCGTGTCGCCGAGCACGGCGGCGCGCTTGTTGTCGCGCAGCGCCCCCGCGAGCACCTCCGACGCGCTCGCGGAGCCCTTGTCCACCAGCAGCGTCAGCGGCGCGTCCGGCGCGATCGCGGTGTTGTCCGTCTCGAACACGTCGCGCACGCCGTCCGAGTCGGCGATGAGCACGATGGTGGCTTTGCGCATGAACTGCTTGGCGATGTCCAGCGCGCCCGGGAACAACCCGCCCGAGTTGGACCGCAAGTCCAAAACAAACGCCTCCGCGCCGTTCTCGAGCCCGCTCGTCACCGCCTCGCGCACTTTCGCGCCGGAAAGCTGGTTGAACGTCGTCAGCCGGATGTACTCCATCTTGGTCCCAGTACCCGCCGCGGGCGCGCAGAGCTGCGCGCGCACGGGCACCAGCGCGTACCTCCGGCGCGTGATCTTCGTCTGCACGTCCTCGTCGCCGCGCCGGAGCGAGACGCCCACCTCGGACGTCGCCGGACCCTGCAGCGCGTCGGCGACTTCGTACAGGGAGAGGCCGGCGACCGGTCGGCCGTCCACGGCGGTGATCCTGTCCGCGGGGCGGACGCCCGCTTCGTCCGCGGGCCCGCCCGGGGTCGGCGCGACCACCACGATCTCCGCGTCGCTCTCGCCGTACGCCATCTCCACGCCCACGCCGGTGATGTTGGCGCTCATCGTGCTCTCCGTGAGCAGCGCGTACTTCTCCGGCTCGAGGAAGCGCGTGAACGGGTCGTCCAGCTTCGCGAGCATCGCGCGGATCGCGTCGTAGGTCTCGTCCGTGGAGTCCATGGGCGTGCGCTTCACCGTCTCCTCGCGGTACTTGAACCACGAAACGCCGTTGAACGTCTTGTCCACGTACGCCTTGTCCACCGCGCGCCACGCCTCCAAAAACAGCAGGTTGTTGGCGGTGATGGCGTCCGACGCGGGCGCCGCGAAGCCGCCCGCGCACGCCGCCACCGCCGCCGCCGCCGCCGCCGCCGCCGCGCCGCGCCGCGCGCGCGCGAACAGGCGGGAAGGCAGAGCGTCCCGGCGCGCGTCAGGGTCCGCGTCGCGAGCTTCGGACGCGCCGAAGAGGCCTTCGAACGCCTCGGCGTCGCCGTCGGCGGTTTCGAGGACGCGCCCGCGATGGGCGGTCCCGAAGCTTTTCCTCGCGGGTCGCGATGCGCGCGCCGCGACCCGCGCGCGACGGGGAGGGGCCCGCGCGCGCATCCCCGCGGGGAGCGCGACAGGCGCGGAGGCGGCGCGATGCATTGCGGCGAGACGCTGGGTGCGAGTCGGGTGTGCGGGGAGCTCCCAGGCCGCGCGGCGCGGAGTGGCCCTTTTCGCGTCTCTTATCGCGATACGATGCCAATATCCAGCTCAAGCGCGGCGACTCGAGCTCTCGAGTCTCGTCTGTCGTCTCGACCGAACGACCTCCCGTTGGTGCCGAAAATTTGGGCGCTCGAGGCGAGTCGTGGGATCCCCCTAGAGCGGCGCGCGCAGGCCAGCTCGGTCCCGCAGCGCGCTCCGCGCTTCCGGCCCACGCGGGTGGTTCATGCGCCGGGCCTCGAGCTTGGTCGGCCTGCCTGACGACCCTGTCGGCTTGATGTCGGACGTGCTGCCGATCCACCGCCGAACCGGAAGTCGCTCGTCGAGGGGCATGGGCGCGCGGGACCCCAAGGACCGCCGGCGGAGACGCGCGTCCACCGCGCGGAAGCGGCTCGTGGCGCTTTCCGCGCTCGTGCTCGCGGCGCTGGTCCTGCGCGCGGTCGCCTATCTCGCGTCCTGGTACCCCGGGGACGAGACCATCCGCGCGAGCTCGGAGTCGTTCCTGCGGCTCATGTTCTCGCGCAGCGGCGTCTCTTTCGGGACGACCAAGTCGTTCGCGTTCACGCGCGAGGTCACGATCGACGCCGGCGACGCGATCAAGACCACCCGGAAAGCCGCGGTGGTGCAGGGTGAGATCTCGCGGCGACCGCGGTGGCGCGCGGGCGAGGACCTCAACGTCACGCGCCACGCCGAGCTCGAACGGCGCGGCGGCTTGCGAGACGGGTGTTTTTTCCGCGTGCACGCCGACGCGCCGGCGATCACGTTCTTCGACGACGGCGAGACGAGGGTCTGGCGGCTCGCGGGGTTGGACGAGTTGCAGCTCGCGGTGGATGCGCGACGCGGAGGCGGCGCGGACGCGGTGACTGGCGAAGGGGAGGAAAAACGGAGGAGTTGGGGAATATCCGACTTGCGGTGCGCGTATTTCCGCGCCGCGTCGGCGGAGGCGTGGACGCGTTTCACGGAAACCGGGCGCGCGCCGACGAGCGTCGAGGCGGACGCGCCGCTGTTGCGACGCGACCCCCTGTCTGACGACGCGCTGGTGTTGATAAACTCCGCCACGACGCTGGACATGCTGTCGGAGTACCACCGGCCTCTGTTGAACCACCAGGCGTACGCCGAAAACTACGGGTACGCGTACGTCCTGGCGCTGGTCAAGCCGTTGGTCCTCGAAGGCAGGTCGGGCAAGTTCGCCAAGCACCTGGCGCTGGGCGCGCACCTCGCGGCGGCGCGCGCGAGCATGGACGACGCGTTGGCCTTCTCCGCGGCGTGTCACGTGGACCTGGACGCCTGGTTCGCGTCGTGGGCGCCGTTCGGCGCGTACGGCGTCTCTTGGGCGAAGGACAAAGACGTGCTCTTCGGGGACGCCGGTCAGATTTGGCTCAACACCGGCGTCCTGTGCGCGCGCCCGACGGCGTGGGCGGTGGCGTTCTTCGAAAACGTCGTCAACGCGGTGTTCTCCGGGACCGCGCCGGAGAACACGCGGGGCATCGCCGCGGAGAAGCGCGCCGGGGAGGCGACGAGGGGGAGATGGTCGTACGGGTTCCAGCGGGACCAGCCGGCGGTGTGGCACGTCCTGGCGGAGACGTGGCGCGACGAGGCGGGCGTGCCCTACGAGGCGCAGGGCTGCGGCGCCTGGCACAGGGCGTGCAATCCCGTGGAAAACCCGATCGAGTGCTGGCACTGGTGCCACTGGGACGCCCTGCAGCGCTGGCGAGGCTGGGAAGGCGGGCTCGCCGCGGCGGTAAACGCGCTCCCGCGCGTCGCGCTCGCGCCCAGGCACGCCGCGCCCGAGCGCGACTCGGCGGCTTTTTTTTCTTCCAACGAGAACGCGCGACCCCCGCCCATGCACCGCATGTGCCTGCGGTCGTGCGCGTCCGTGCTGCGCCGCGCGGCCATGGGCGCGTGCGGCGCGCTGACCGGCGGGAGCCCGAGGTGCTTCCCGCACGACGTGGACAAGATGTCGCTGTGCGACGGGGCGGGGTGTTTGGCGCAGATGCAATCGCAGGGGGGGGGCTGGATCAAGCACACGGGGCACCAGCACTGGCGGGACACGCTGCCCTCGTGCGTGCCGGTCACGAGGGAAGAGGCCACGGGGGCGACGCGAACGTGCCCGGATCGATGAAGCGCGTAGATGGATCGATCGGGGTACCAGACGCGCGAGCTGCCTCGCGTTTCGCGCAGTAGTCGTGTAACAAGGCTTCTTCAGTTCTTCGTCGCACGAAAAACACCCGCAGCTGACGGCCGATCCTTCGTTGTATTTTCGCGTCGTCACCGCCGGCCGAAGATGACCACGGCACCGCCAGTGACAGCGCGCGCGGCGCACGCTCATGGCGCTGGCGCACCTGCGCTCTGCGGCGACGCTCACGCGTGCGCTCACGTGCCGTCCGTCCGGGTCGGTGGCCCCGCGCGCGCGGTTCGCGCCGCGCGCGCGCGCGTCCGCCCGGCGCGCCGCGATGTCGGCCTCCCGCGCGTCGGCGGCGTCTCCCGACGCGGCGGGCGACGCGCAGGCGGACGCGGGCGCGGGCGGCGCGGGCTCGGGCATGATGTGGTGCGGGCGCTGCGCGGGCGAGGGCGTGCTGGTGTCGCTGACCAAGGCTCAAAAGCGCGCGCGCAGGTCGGCTGACGCGCGGGGCGGAGGCTCCTCCGCCCCCCCCGTGCCGGGCAAGGCTCTGCCGTGCAAGGCGTGCCAGGGCGTGGGGCTGGTGGCGACGGAGGACGGCGAGCTCCCTACGCCGCGCGACGACGCGCCGAGCGTGGCCGTCGTCGGCGCGGGCATCGGCGGCGCCGCGCTGGCGCTGGCGCTGCAGCAGCGCGGCGTGCGCGTGACGCTCTTCGACAAGGACGCGGGCTTCGCCAGCCGCAAGCAGGGCTACGGGCTCACCATGCAGAAGTACTCGGGGGGCGCGGCGCTGGGCGCGCTCGGCCTCGCGCTGGAGGGCGTCGGCTCAAACGCGAACGTGTCGCTGGACGCGAGCGGCCGCGAGCTCGGGCGATACGGGCACAGCACGCTGGATCGCGTGGCGGACGAGAAGGAGGGCGCGGGCGCGGCGAGCAGCGACGGGGGGAGGAACGTGCACTTGCCGAGGCAGGCGCTGCGCCGCGCGCTCCTGGCGCGGCTCGCGCCGGGTACCGCCGTCTGGGGCGCCAAGCTCGAGCGCTACGAAGAGACGCGCGACGTCGCCGACGGTTCCGACGTCGGCGGAGGGGAGACACAGTCGTCGTCGTCGTCGTCTTCCGAGGCGGACGTCCGGAGCGCGCCCGGCGTTTCCTTGACGTTCGAGGACGGCACGACGCGCGGCCCGTTCGACCTGCTCGTCGGCGCGGACGGCATCTTCTCCCGCGTCCGGCGGCAGAAGATGGGCGCGAACGACGCGGGCGCGGAGGGAACGAACGAAAACGGCGCGGGAACGCCGCGAGAGCGGCTGCGGCTCGACCCGTTCCCGCTGCGGTACTTGGGCGTGCTGGTGGTGCTCGGGATCTGCCGCGGGAACGCGCACCCGCTGTGCTCGCACAAGGTGTTCCAGGTTGTCGACGGCGAGACGCGCCTGTACGCCATGCCCTTCACCGCCTCGCCGGACGGCGACGGGTGCCTCGCGCGCGAAAAAGACGCCGGGACGGAAAAAAAAACGCCGAAAACGGAGACGTTCGGCGACGACGAAAGCGGCGGCGACGGATCCGAACCTCCCTTCGGCGCGATGATGTGGCAACTCTCTTTCCCCGTGGATGACATGACAGCGCGCGCGCTGGCGTCCGGCGCGCCCGCGGCCCTGCTCGCCGAGGCCAAGCGCCGGTGCGGCGCCTGGCCCGCGCCCGTCCCGGAGCTCCTCGACGCCACTTCGCCGGCGAACTGCGCGGGCTACCCCGCGCTGGACCGCGACCCGCTGGACCCGAAAGCGCTCCGCGACTTCGAGTCGGATCCACGCGACTTCGAGTCGCGGGTCACGCTGGTGGGCGACGCCGCGCACCCCATGTCCCCGTTCAAGGGCCAGGGCGCGAACCAGGCGCTGCTGGATGCCGTGCAGCTCGCGCGCGCGCTGGCGCGCACCGAGCGCTTCTCGCCGCCGGGCGTCGAGAGGAGGCACGGGTGCGCGCGCGTGTTCCCGAGCGAGGAGGCCGGCGGCGGCGCGTCGGACGTCGCGCGCGCGCTCGCAGCCTTCGAGGAGACGATGTGCGCACGGAGCGAGGAGAAGGTGCGGCGCTCGCGCGACGCGGCGGCGTACCTGCACTCCGCGGCGGCGCTCGCGGAGGGAAACTGCGTGCGCGCGCACGCGGCGGCGGCGGCGACGGGAAACGCCGACGAGGCGAGCAGCTGAGGAAGTTTTTTCTTTAGCGAAGACGCGAGTCGCTGAACCTTCGGTACGATACATAACGCCTCCTTTCCTTCGTCTAGAACTCCTCCTCCTCCTCCTCGTTGGACGTGTCCAGCGTGCCGGAGAGCGTGCTGGCGAGCGCGTTGTACTCGGTCTGGATGCGCTCCAGCTCGCGCTGCATGCCCTCGCACGCCTCCTCCGTGCCGGTGAGGGTCGAGCGCAGGTCCTCGTTTTCCCGCTCGAGCGCGGCGAGCTTCGCCTCGGCATCCGAGGCGCCCGCGTCGCCGCCCGCGCTCGCCGCCGACGCCTTCAGGCCCTCGACCGAGTCCATCAGCGCCTGGAAGTCCGACTCGATCGCCGCGCGGCTCTTCTCGGAAGCCGCGAGCGCCTCCTTCAGCGACGCAGCCTCGGAGGCTGCCGCGCCCGCGTCGCCGGCGGCGGCGACGAGCTCCGTCAGGCGCGCGTTTTCCTCGCGCAGCGTCTCCACCCGCTCGCGCGCCTCCGCCGCCGCCGCCGCGCCCTCGCCGCTCTCCTTCGCGGCGGCGCGGAGCTCCATCTCCAGCGCGGCGGCGCGGCGCTCCACCTCCTCCAGGCGCTCGCGCGCGGCGGCGCGGGACGCCTCGTCCGCGGGCTCGGCGGGCTTCGCAGGCGCCGCGGCGTCGTTTTCGGGGGCGTTTTCGTTCGTCGCCTCCTCCAGCGCGCGGCGTGACTCCTCGGCGCTCACCGCGGCGTTCTCCGCCTGCGCGGCGAGGATCGCCTCGCGGTGCGTCGCGGCGGCGAGCTCGCGGCGCGCCATCGCCGCCTGCTGCTGCGCGGCGACCGCCTCGTGCGACGCATCCTCCAGCCTGCGCCGGAGCTTCGCGGCGTCCTCGGCGGCGCGCGCCGTCGCCTGCGCCTGCTCGGCGGCGGCGCGCTCCGCCTCGAGCACGCGCGCGCGCAGCGCCTTGGTCTCCTTCTCGGCGCCCGCCGCCGCCATCTCGGCGAGCGACGCGCCGCCGTGCTTCTCCTCGATGGCGACGCGCAGCTTCGAGGCCTCGCTCTCCGCCGCCTCGCGCTGCGACTGCAGCGTCGCGATCTGCTTCTCCAGGCCGTGGTTCTGCTCCTCGAGGATGCGCGAGCGCTCGAGCACGTTGGTCAGCCGCGCGTCGGCATCCGCCGAGCTCACCTCGACTTTGTGCTCGCGCGCGCGCACCGACGCGAGCAAACCCTCCAGCTCGCGCGTGCGGTTCGCCTCCAGCCGCAAGCGGTGGCCCGCGGTCTCCGCCTCGCCCTGCGAGTCCGCCAGGCGCGCGCGCGCCACGTGCAGGCTCGCCTCGGCGGCGGCGACGTCGCGCTGCGACTGCTCGCGCGCGCGCTCGAGCTCGGCGGCGACGGCTTGCGCCGCCGCCAGCTGGTCGCGCAGCGCCTCCGTCTCTTTCCCGGCGCCGTCGCTCGCGCGCTCCGCCTCCGCGAGCGCGCGCGACAGGCCGTCCGCCTGCTTCTCGAACGCCTGCAGGTCCACCACGTACTGCTTGTTCTCGCCCTCCACCGTGCGTATGCGCGCGTGCGCCTGCGCCAAAGCCGCCTCGCCCGCGTCGAGCGCCAGGCGCGCGCGCTGGCCGTCGCGCTCGAGCGCCGACGCGGCGGCGGCGACGCGCCGGTTCTCCGCGCCCAGCTCCTGGTACGCGCCCACCACGTCGTCCGTTTCCTTGCGCGCCGCGCGCGCCGCCGCGTCCGCGACGCGCGCCGCCTCGCGCGCCTCCTCCGCCGCGGCGAACAGCTCGTCGCGCTCGGCGGAGAGGCGCAGGAGCTCGGCGTTGACAACCTGCTGCTCGCGGGTCATCGCCGCCAAATCCTCGGCGGCGGCGCGAAGCTCCTCGCGCCGCGCTGCCGCCTCTGCGCGCGTCTCCTCGTCCGCGCGCTTCGCGCGCTCGACGCGCTCCTCCGCGACGTCCAGCCGGCGCTCGGCCGCCGCGCGCGCGTCCGCGTTGGAGATGGCGCGCGCCTCAGCGGCGGCGGCGGCGCGCCGCGCCTCCTCCGCCGCCTCCGCCTCGTCGGCGGCGCGGCGCTCGGCGACAGCCAGCCGCTCGGCGCGCGCGTCCAGCTCATTCTCCAGGCGGTCCTTGTCGGCGTCCAGCGCCGCCACCGTCGCGCGCGCGCGCGAGGCCTCCGAGGAAGCCTCCTCCGCGCGCCCGCGAGCCGCCAGCGCGTCGTTCTCGGCGTCCGCGAGCTTCGCCTCGGCGTCGCGCGCGCGCTCGTTGGCGGCTCGCAGCGACGCCACCAAGTCGGCGCGCGTCGCGTCCAAACCGGAAACCAAAGCCTTGAGCTGGTCCACCTCGCGGCCGGCTTCGTCCACCTCGCGGCGGCGCGCGCCCGCCGCCTCGGCGTCGCGGCGGAGCATCTCGCGCGTCTCCGCGAGCTGACGCGCGGCGGCGGCGGACTCGGCTCGGGCGTCCTCGCGCTCCGCCAGAGCCGTCTGCGTCTCGCGCGCGCGCGTCGCTGCCTCAACCGCCGCCGCCTCGGCGGCGCCGCGCGCCGCCGCCGCCGCCTCCTCGGCGGCGTCCAGGGACGCCTCGGCGCGCGCGCGCGCCTCGCGCTCCGCCTCGAGCTCGCGCATCGCCTCGGCGACGCGGCGGTCGGCGGCGAGCGCGGAGGCGTCCACGCCGCCCTGGCGGGACTCGGAGAGCGCGGCGGCTTCCTGCGCGGCGCCGCGCTCGGCGCGCGCCTCCTCGAGCTCGCGCACCAGCCTGGCGACAACTTCGTCGCGCGCGGCGGCGGCGCGCGAGTCCGGCGCGGCAGCGGCGGCGGCGGCGGCCACCGCGCGCGCCTTCGCCTCGGACTCCAGGCGGAGCTCCTGCATGATCTGCTCGCGCTCCTCCGCAGCCTCCATGAGCATGCGGCCGACACGCTGCGTCTCCGCCTCGGCGGCGCGCGCGCGCTGGTCCAGCGCCTCCACCGCCGCCGCCTGGTCGCCGCTCGCCGCCTCGTGGCGCGCGAGCACCTCCGCCGCGGACTTCGCGGCGGCGATCACCTCGCCGCGCTGCTCCTCGGACTGCTCCGCGAACGCGCGCACGCGCTCGAGCTCGCGCATCGCGTCCATGAGGAGCGTCTGCGCGCGACGCGCCTCCGCCGACGCCTCCACAGCCTTGAGCTCAGCGGCGGCGCGAGCCGCCTCAGACTCCGCCAGCTTGTCGGCGTCGCCGCCGGACGCGGGCGCTGGAGGCGCGGGAAGCGCGGGAACCTCGGCGGCGGGCTCGGCGGCGGGCTTAGCGATGGGCTCGGCGATGGGCTCGGCGGCGGGCTTGGCGATGGGCTCGGCGGCCGCCTCGAGCTGCGCGACGGTCGCGCGCGCCTCGTCGCGCGCGGCGGCGACGAGCGCCAGCTCCGCGCGGAGCGCCTCCGCCTGCGCGAGCGCGTCGGCGAGCGCCGAGCCTCCCACATCCGCTTCCTTCTCCTCGAGCGCGACGCGGCGCACCGACTCGGCGAGCTCCGCGGGCGGCGCGGACTCGGATTTAGGGGTGTCCGGGTTGTTCTCCAGCTCGATGATGCGGCGCGTGAGGTCCTCCGCCTGCGCGGAGAGCGACTCGATGAGCGCGTCTTTGTTCTCGCTCAGCTCGCGCAGCGCCAGCACGTCGACGTCCGTGGCGTTGTCCAGCAGCCCGTTGAGGCGCCGCACCTCGCCCTCGCGCGCGGCGACGGCGCGGCGCGCGGCGTCCACCTCGCTCTGCATGCGCTGCATCTCCGCCTCGGACTCCACCAGCCGGCGCTGCAGCGCGGCGGCGCGCTCGTCGGCGACGGCGACGAGCTCCTCGGCGCGACCCCGCGCGGCGTCGCCGCCCGGTCCCGCCGCCACCGCCTGCTTGAGCGCGTCGCTGAGCTCCATGCGCGCCTTGATGTCCTCGCCGGGCACCTTGCTGAACGCGTAGGTTCCCGTGATGACATCGTTGAGCTTCTCCTTGCACGCCTCGTACTCGCGCTCGAGCGTCGCGTGCTTCTCGACGTGCTGGCGCTTCCAGAACCCGAGCTCGGCGACGACGTTCTCGAGCTCGCGCGCCTCCGCCGCCGCCGCGCGGAGCTTCTCATCGCACGCCTCGTCCTTCTTGATGAGCTCCATGTGCAGCAGCGAGTTCTCCTTGAGCACCTTGCCGTTCTCGCGCTTCATCACCTCCATCTTGGACGACCAAGCCTCGAGCTCTTGGGTCTGCTTGGTCGCGCGGATCTTCAGCGAGCGGTACGAATTCGTAGCCTCCACCAGGTCATCCACCAGCTGCGGGTCGGGGGAGGGGGGGGTCAGGGACGGCGCGCGCGAACGCGCCAACGCGGGAGTGGGTCGAGGAACGCGGTCGCGGGTGAGCGCGATGATAGCGCGCGTGTTCGCGGTCGTGCGTCGGCTCGTCGCGTCTCTCCTCGCTCGTCGGCCCGAAATTCAAATCTCAGCTGGGGTGGCCCCTGCCATTTTTCGGGGCCAACCGAGGCAGCCGCGCCGGCGGGGTGCGCACCTTCTCAGCCAGGGGTGCGGACTTGGTGTCCAGCTCGCCATCGTAGCTCAGCGCCTCGAGCTTGCGCTTAAGCAGCGCGAGGCGTTGCTGGTCCATCGTGGCGAGCGGAGGGACGCGCGCCGATCTCTCGACGGCGAATGCCTCGCCTCGTCCGAGCGGGTTAGCACGACGACCCGGACGTCAGTGCAGATAATCAGACAACGACCGCCTGCCTAACAGCCGCGTGCGTGTCCGCGGGGAGCGCTGCGAACGGGTTCGACCGTCGACGCGCGTGCGGTGCGTCCGATGCGCTCTGCGGCGCGCTCGCGACACTGGGGCCTCGTCGCGTTGGGGCGCGCGTCAGGTCGTTCGCGGTCGCGGCAGAGCCGTTAGAGGTTTGACAAGTTGCTTTTTTTTGAATTTTTTTGAGAGTTTTCATGATGTTCCTTCGACGTGCCGAGCGCCAACGACGACCGCTCCGCTCTTGGTGCCGAAACGAAACCCGACTCGCACACAGCGTGAGACCCACTGTGGCGGGCGCGGAGCGCGGAGCGGCGCAGCGCCGGAGCGGTGCGCGGTGCGATGCGCCCGCGCGCCTCCGATGAGGTCGCGGTCGACGTCTCCGACGCGCCCTCGACGTCCGAGGGGGACGGTGACCTCGGGTTCTGGCAGCTGCTCTCGGGGAGGGAGATCGCTCGCCCGACGCACCCCGCGAAAGGCGGCGTGCGCTCGCGCGTCGTGCTCCTGCACGGCTGGCTGATGAGCCACGCGTGCTGGCTGAACACCGCCACGCAGCTTCGCGACCGCTACGGCCACGACGTGCTCCTGCTGGACTTCCCGGGGCACGGGCGCTCGCCCCTGCTCCCCGAGTTCACGGATCACCACCCCGAGGCTTTCGTGGACCGCCTCCGCGCGGTGCTGCGTCGCGTCGGGTGGGCGCCCGGCGACGGCGCCGGCCGGTCCGATCCGGATCGACGCGTGTTCTCGTCACGAGCAGAAGTGACGGCGAACCCGGGCGGCGAGGGGACGAGCGCGACGAGCGTCCCTCCTCCTCTGGTTCTGTGCGGTCTGTCCCTGGGCGGCGTGGTGTCCTGCCTGTACGCGGACAGGCACCCGGGCGAGGTGTCTCGCGTCGTGCTCGTCGCGTCGCCCGGCTTGGACGAGAAGTGGTACGCGCCGCCGAACGTCACGCGCCCGCTTCGCGTCGCGGCGCTGCGTCTGGCGTGGCTCCTGCGCTCGCGCGGCGGGCGCCTCGGCCAGTGGCTGGTCTCGAGCAGGTGCGCGCCCGTGCACGCCGCGCTGTCGCACGCGCGTCTCGTGCGCGACACGCCGACGTTCGGCGTGCCGCGCGACATGCCCGCGCGCCTGCGGCGCGCGGGCATCCCCACGGCGCTGGTGTGGGGCGCGCTGGACCAGTTCCACACCGCGCAGATCGCGCGCTGGAAGGCGGGCAGGCCGCACGCCCGCGACGCGCGGCTCGCGGAGGACCGAGCGGGGACCGACGCGGGCCCGACCGACGCGGGGACGGCGGGGGACGCGGGAGCCGAAGCCGAAAAAAAGAAACCTACGAGAGACGCCGGCGTGCACATCCTCGTGCACCCGTACTTCGACCACTTCGCGGCGTGCGTGTTTCTGGACGCGTTGCGTTTAGCCGAGCGCGCGCATTTCTGGCACGACACGCGCGACGCGCCGCCGCGCGTTAACGAGGTGTTCCTGCCGGCGGCTGGTGCGCTCCCGAGCGCGAGGGGCGCCGAGTTGCGCGCCAAGCTGTGAGGCGCGGCGCGCGCGCGCGCCCGAGGCGCGGACGTCCTCGAGAGTCGAACGATTCCGCCGCGGAAGGTCGGTGTGTTGATGGAGAGCTCGAGCGAACGAGCGAGCACCAGGAGTCCTACCAGGAGTCCTGTCACTGGGTGCTACAGAGTTCCTCGTGTGTCTGTGTACCTGTATTAATAGTATCGCGGCGCGTGTATCTCGTCCGTCGCGCGACGTCGCGCGACGGCGTTCATCGTATTTCGAGAAATGCTTCGAGCTTTCGCACCATCGCCGGCGGCCACCTCCTGACGCGCGCGACGTAGTCCAGGTCCCTGTACTTCCCGCACCCCACGTTCCGCGTGCACGCCTGCTCCCACTGCTCCTCCGCCTCCGCGACGCGGCCCGAGGCGTATAGAAGCGCGGCGAGCGCGGCGCGCGCGTCGGCGCTGTTCGGCGCGCGCCGCGCGACGGCGCGGAACTCGCGCTCGGCGGCGTCTTCGTCGCCGAGCTGCGCGGCGGCGAGCGCGGCGTTGGCGGAGGCGTACACCGCGCCGTCCAGCCTCTGCGTGGTGCTGGCACCGTTCCTGAAGCCCTTGCTGGTTTGGAACAAAGCGGCGGACGTGCGGTAGGCCTCGCGCGCGCCGTCGTAGTCCCCGAGCGACGCGCGGCAGTTGCCGACGGCGTTGATCACGTAGGGGTCCGGCGCGAAGTTCCCTGCTCGCGCCAGCGCCAGCGTCGCCTCGTAGTCCTCCAGCGCCTCCGCCCACTGGTACAAGCCCTCGTGCGCCAGCGCCCTGCCCGCGTGGAACCGCGCCGCCGCGCCGCCGTCCAGCGGCGCGGGGTTGCCGCGCGCGTCCAGCGGGGACAGCAGCGCGGCGTAATCCTCCACGGAGGCTTGGAACATCTTCAGGTCCACGCCCACCTGCGCCTTGCCCTCCAGCCACTTCGCGCGGTTGGCGGGGTCCTCGTCGCACAGCCGAGACAACGCGCGGTACGCGCGCGGGAAGTCCGCGAGCTCGTACGCCTCCGTCGCCTCGCGCTGAAGCGCCGCGGTGGGGGACTCCGAGGCGGGCGCGCGCGGGGGGAGCGCCAGCGCGGAACCGAAAAACGCCAGCGCGTCGCGCCTGCGCAGGCGGGGGGGCTCGCGGGCTCCCGGGCCCCCGGCTCGCGCAGCGCGGCACGCGGCGGGGGGAGCGAGGCGGTCGGCGCGGAGCCTACCGCGGGCGACGCCCAAACCCCGCGGCGGCCGCTGGGTCGCCGCGGAGCCCATGGAGACGGAGTGCGCAGCGCAGAGGAATGTGCCATGGACGACGTGGCGACTCTGCGAGCAAGTGCCCACTTTCGTTTTTTCGTCCGGGGCGAGCCGGCATCCGCGCCGGGCGGACAGAAACTCAGCCTCCAGACTGAAGCCGGTGCGCGTCCACGACAAAGACGCGCGCGAGGCTCCGAACCTTCCAGCCCCGCAGGACGCGTCCCCCGGACCGCCCACTTCCGGTGACCCGCGCTCCCAGAGATCGGTCGGGTCCTTCGGGCGGAGAGGCGGGCCTCGGGCCTGGCGCGCGCGAGATGCTCCGCCACTTTTTTTGAAGCCAGGAGGAGGCGGTTCCATTCGACGCCGTTGACGCGAGACGACCCCGCGGGCCTCGCCACCTCGTCCCGCGTGTCCCCCCCCGCGCTCGCGGCGCCTCGCACCGCGTGCGCGCGGCCATGGCCGCTCGCGCGGTCGTGGCGGACGATGTCCTGCGCGATTTCGACGCCGAGGAGGCGATGCGCGCGGAACTCGAGGCGCTCGGGGAGGACGTGTGCTCCTCCGAGGACGAGCGTCTCGCGGAGGATGGCGCCGGCGACGCCGCGGCCGCCCCGCAGGGCGGCCGCGCGTGGGGCTGGGACCGGGACCCCGTGGAGGACGTGCGCCGCGCGTGGAGCCGCAGGGAGGCGCGTCTGCGGCGGAACAGCGCGTCGGGGCTGACGCTCGGCGACGACGCCGAGGCGGCGCCGGGCGCGCCGGATGCGCCGCGCGGCGCCGGCGCGCCGGCTTTTCCCGCCCCCGCCTCCTCCGGCGACGAGACGTCCTCGGAGGGGGAGACGCGCGAGACGCGCGAGACGCGCGCCGCGTCCCTCCGCGCGTGCGACGCGCGGGAACGTGCGCGCGCGAACAAACACGCGAGGGAGAGCCGCGGGGCACGGGCGCCGTCCGCAAAGAAGCCCGCGGGAGAAGCGGCGGCGGCGGCGTTGATTCAGTCGCGGTGGCGCGGCGTCGCCGTGCGCCGGCGCCTGCGCCGCGCGCGCGACGCCGCGCGGCGGCGCGCCGCGGCGGAGGACGCGTCGCCCTCCGCGGACCCGCTCGCGTTCTTCGACGGCGTGGACGAGGCGGACTACACGCCGCCCGCGGGCCTGGACCTGGACGCGGAGGAGCCCCGAGAACTCCGCGACGCCGAGGCGACCGAGACGGATCGCGCGAGGCGGAAAGAAGAGCGCTCGCCGCGCTTTTGCGCGCGCGTCGCGCCGCCGCCTCATTCGCCGCCGCCGGCCGTTCCTCGGGAGCCCCGCGCGGCGTCGCTCGAGGCGGCGGCGACGGAGTGGGGCCTCCGCGGCGACGGAGTGGGGCCCGCGGAGGAGGCGTTCCTGAGGCACCGCGCCAGGCTCCACGCGGAGGCGCGCCGCCGCGCGCGCAGGGAGCAGCTGAAGGACCCGCTGGAGCGCGTCGCGCGGTTCCGCGCCGTCGCGGCGGCGACGGCGCCGGCGCCGCGAAGGAAGCGTTGACGGCTTTTTTAGGAGCTAGAAAGTATTCATAGACTACAGACGGCGACCCCGATCGATGACGCTCGCGGCGTGAGAGCCGGGCGGATCGCGCGTCCGTCCGACTCGACCGACAACGGGAACCCGCGCGCGCGAAAAACCCGCTCAATCGGGAAGCCGAAGGCTGCGCGCCGGCGCGGAGCCACGGAGGTCGAGTCGCCCGCGCGTGTCACAAACCCCGTCTCTTGGCGGAGACGGCGCGTGCCAGCGCGAGTGGCGCGGGCGGCGCGTGACGCGCGAGAGCGCGGGGCGAACGACGACGAAAAAGCAGGGGTGACAACCGCTTCGAAAGACGGGCTCAGTCCGGAAGGCATGAGGTCCGAAGTAGCACCCGAAGTCGATGACCGGCGTGGCGGGTGTTGAAAACTTAAACCTCTTTTTTAACCACACCGTATCAGGGGTCGATATACGGAGTCGATGACTCAAGAGTGTGGGTTTAAAGTTTAGAATTTGGCTCTTGTCCACCCTGACACGTTGCGTGAGATTTTTTTCGAGTTTGTTGTGACTGGTTGTGGAGTTCGACGACGTGTCTCTTCATCGGATTCGACACGAGAGAAAGCAACGCGTGCTGCTTCGGGCGCGTGCGTTCTCTCCGGCAGCGCGATGACGTCCCCCGACGGGCACGACGTGGACAAGGGCCCCGTGCTGCTGGGCGTTGAGACGTTCGAGCACGCGGTGGACGAGCTGTTGACCCCCGGGCCGCTCGAGTTGTCACCGTTTCTCGACGTGGACGGCGGTGTCGACGAATTCTGTCTGCAAGGTGACCTTCCGTCGCCGATCGCCGACTCCGTCCACGCGAGCGTGGAGCTTTCCGGCGGCGCCGCGGTGAGTAAGGTGAGCCACGAACCGCCCGCGTCGGGCTCGAGCCCGGACAAAGCAGACCCCGTGGCGCGCGGGAAGAAGAGGCGCGCGAACACGAACCAGGCGGAGGTGCAGAAGCGGTACCGCGAGCGGAAAAAGTCCAAGCTCCAGGAACTGGAGCGCACCGTCGCCGAGCTGCGCGAGCAGGTCCGCTCGCTGCGGTCCAAGTCGCGCTCGGGGTCGGGTCCCCCCTCGACGACGAGCGACCCCGAGAGCGACGTCGCGGAGAAGGAACTCTCCAGCGGGGGCTCCGGCGACGACATCGTCTCGCTGTTGGAGCCGCACGCGCACTACGAGTTGTCTTTCCCGCCGGAGCCCGTTTTTCCGGAAAGACCAGGCGACCCCGCGCTCGAGAAGCTCGAGAAGCCAGAAGCGAATCCGAGCAGCGGATCCGGTGCGATCATGCGCGACGTGGCCGCTGCGGCCATCTCGACGTACGCCGCCTCGAACGGGCGCGCGCCGCACCTGCACCCGTGCTTCGCGATGGCGCTCGAGGCGGGCGAGGTGCTGCGGGACGGCCCGGGGACGAAAAAGAAGGCGCCGGTGTCCTTCCGTTCGTACGCCGAAGTGGAGCTCTTCTACGCGGATCAGCAGACGGTGTACGACCTGTCCGTGGAGAAGCTGAAGGGGTTGATGCAAGTGGGCGCGAGCGACGACATCGTGCGCGCTGCGGTGCTCGACATCGTGGACGTGTTGAGCGACGCGCGGCGCCAACGCCCGGACGTCTCGTTTTTCACCACGCAGCAGGCGCAGATCCAGATGATGAACGACGACTTCGCGCCCGCCGACGAGGCGCCGAACGGCCGAGGCGGGTTCTCGAAACATTGCCCCACGTCGTGCGCGTACATGATGAAGTCCGTGGTCGACCGCAAGCTCATGAAGGGCGAGTGGCCCCGCATCGTGCGGTCCGTGTGCGAAGCGCTCCCCCCAAAAGACGTCACCGCCATCTGCGACTGGGGAACCGAATTCCTCAGGGCGCGCCGCGACGTGCTGCTCTTGCGCGTGGCGACGATGTCGCAGCACGCGAAGTTGGAGCGGAGCAGCTTCACGGGGGACCCTACCATATTCGGCTTGTCCGCCGCAGAGGTGAAGGCGGACCGCGACACGAAGGAGGGCGTGTACAATACGCTCTTCGAGGGGCTTCAGGAGGAGATGCGCCTGCATCACGAGGGCACCATGAAACTGTTCAGCACGCTTCCCCCGCGCAGCGCGGCGGCGATCATCATCCTCACGCATCCCGTCGCGCTGGACACGTTTTCGCTCGCCACGGAGCTGAAGCGCGTGCTTGGGGTCGAGCCCGGGGAACTGAAATGGCTTTTTGGTGATCATTGCGCTGTTGCCGTGACGCCGGAGGGCGAAGAAGCGCCCTCCGCGTGAAGGTCGCGGGCGAACCCGACGGCAACTCAATTTTTTACAGGTACTTTCTTTTTTTACAGCGCGACGGTACACCGGTTGACGTATCGATACGACGTGAGTCCACAGAGGGTGGGAACTGTACAAGTATGATGACATAATAGCTATGATATCTTACAGGAGCTACATATTACATGGAGCAATTGAGATGTATACGCACGATGCATTAGACTACAACCGGATACGCTCGCCGCGCCGGCGCGACGTCGTCGGGACGCTCGAAAGTTCACGCCGCGGCAATCGGGTCTTTCTGGAAGGCGTTTCGCAGTTGCCCGCACGCCGCCGCCGCCTCCAGCCCCCGGGTCTGCCTGATGCTGGCGGGGACGTTCATATCTTCCAGGATGTCCCGGAACTCGTGCACCGCCGCACGCGCCGGGCGCTGATACTGCTCGGCGTCGTCCACGGCGTTGTACGGGATGAGGTTGACGTGCGACGCGAGCTTCTTGGTGTAGAGCAGCCTGGCGAGCGCCTCGGCGTGCCGCGGCGAGTCGTTCACGCCCGCCAGCAGCGTATACTCGAACGTCACGCGGCGCCCCGTGGCCACGAAGTACTGCTCGCAGTCGTCCAGCAGGTGGTCCAGCGGGTACGCCTTGGCGCTCGGGATGAGCGACTCGCGCAGCGTCTGGTCCGGCGCGTGAAGCGAGACGGCGAGAGTGCTCTGCAGGCGCGCCGCGGCGAGCCGCTCCAGGCTTCCGCGCACGCCCACGGTGCTTATGGTGATGTGCCTCGCGCCGATGCCAACCTCGCGGTTCAGCGCGTCGTGCGCGCGCAGCACGTTCGGGACGTTCAGCAAGGGCTCGCCCATGCCCATGAACACAACGTTCGTGACGCGCGTCCCGAAGTGCTCCTCGAGCGAGACCACCTGGTCCACGATTTCGTGCGGCGCCAGGTTTCGCGCGAACCCCCCTTTACCCGTGGCGCAGAACGTGCAGCGCATGGGGCAGCCGACTTGCGAGGAGACGCACGCGGTGAGCCGATGCTTGCCGTTCTCCGTGGCGGGGATGCCCACAGTTTCCACCACGCGGTCGTCCGAGAGCCGGAGCAAGAGCTTGGCGGTGCCGTCGGCGGCGGCGGCGACGTGGTGCACCGCGGACCGACCGATTTTCACGTTCGCCGCCTTCAGCGCCTCGCGCGCGCGCTTCGGCAGCGTCGTGAGGTCATCAACCGTGCGCGCGGGTGTGGCGCCGTACAGGTGGTCACGCAGCTGCTTTCCCCGGAACGCAGGCAGGCCGTTCTCCTTCGCGAACGTCTTCAGCTCGGCCGTCGTCAAACCCAGCAGGTGGAACTCGGCGGGCGCCAGCGATCTCAGCGGGTCGTCCGCGGAGGGGGTCGTCGCGGAAGGCGCCGCCGTCAAGATGGAGCGCTCGTACGTCGCGCGTGCGTCGCTCTGGGACTCTTCCACCAAACGCGCGTCCAGGTCGTTCCACTCGCCGTCCTGCACGCCCTTCGCGCGAGGCACCTGCGTCGGCTCCACCGCCGCCGAGTTTTCATGCGCGGCGGCGCGACACACGTGCGCGGGCGGGGCGGGGCGGGCGGACGGGAGGACGCGTGCGCGAAGCGACGCTCGAGGGCGCGATCCCGCGAAAGTCGTCACGAAAAGCGCGGTGGCGGCGGCGGCGGCGGACATCGTACGCCTACTTCACCACGGAGCGCGCTCCGGAAAGTGATTGGCGATAAAGCGCAATGCGCCCTCCGAAAGTGTCGGAGGGCGCATTAAATCAGTCAGTGGTCGCCGCGCACGAGTGGGGTGCGCTGACGTGCGACTCTGACGCGTCCCGGACCCGCGTGCGTCGCGCGCGCGCGCTTTCGTCTCGGTCTCGCGCCTCCACGGCCGCGCGCCAGGAGCCCGCGGTGTCGCGCGCCGTCTTCCGGTCCCGCGCTCGCCGCGCCCGCGGAGCCCCCGATGGCGTCCGAGGAGGACGCCCGCCGCAGGGCCGAGGTGTCTCGGCTGTTCCTGGAGTTCGCGCCCAAGTTCCCAGACGCGCCCGAGATCACCGCGGAGGCGCTGCTGCGTGACTTTTCCGCGCGGGACGGCGCGTACACGCGCGGCTCGCAGCCCGTCGTCGTGGTGGACGTGCGCACGGACGCGGAGACGCGCGTGAGCGTGATCCGCGGCGCGCTGACGAAGCGGGCGTTCGAGGCGCGCCTCGACGCGGGCGACTTCGCCGAGCACGCGGTGGTGGCATACTGCACCATCGGGTACAGGAGCGCGCAGTACGTGGAGAAGCTCCGGAAGGAGAAAAATGTGGACGCGTATAACCTACGGGGCAGCGTCCTCGCCTGGACGCACGCCGGCGGCGAGCTGGAGACGCCCGAGGAGAGGCGCGCGACGACGGACGTGCACGTCTTCGGAAAGGATTGGGACTTGGCGCCGAGCGCGTTCGACGCCGTGTATTTCCAGGCGCCGGCGCTGAGCTACGTCGCGGGCCTCGTGCCGGACGCGCTCAAGCCGTGGCGCTGGTTCAAGAAGTAGCCACGAACGAGCGAACGGGTCGTCGTCGGTGGCTGCTTCTTCGTTCGGCGCGCCGCGCGCGTTCGAGCGTCGCGCGAGAGTCGTCTGATCGTCGTTCGGGAAACACGATTGATAAAAAAAACTCAGACGAGCGCCACGTCTCGCCGCGTCGTCTCCGTTCGCGGGGGCGACGACTTTCGTCGTTCGCGTTCGATCGTGCCTTTCTTCCCCCGCTCAGCACCCCAGCAGGTCGAGCATGATGGCGTTTTGCGCGTGCATGCGGTTTTCCGCCTCCTGGAACACCAGCGAGTACTCCGCCTCCATGACCTCGTCGGTGCACTCCAGACCGCGCTCAGCGGGCAGGCAGTGCATGAACTTGCACTGCGGCCCAGCCTTTTCCATGAGCGCGCCGTTGATCTGGAACCCGTCGAACGCGGCGTACCGGGACTCGCCCTCCTCCTTCTGCCCCGCGTTCATGGACGCCCACACGTCCCCGTAGATCACGTCCGCGCCCTGCACCGCCTCTTCGGGGTCGTGCCTGATTTCGATGGTGCCGACCCCCGCGGCGCGCGACCGCGCGACGAGCTCGGCATCCGGCTCGAAGCCCCGCGGGCAGCAGCACGTGAAGTGGATCGGGTAGACGGCGGCGAATTCCAGCCAGGAGTGCACGATGTTGTTCCCGTCGCCCACGTAGACGACTTTTTTGTTTTTCACTTCCCCGAACGCCTCCTTGATGGTCAGAGCGTCCGCCATGATCTGGCACGGGTGATTGAAGTCGGTGAGCCCGTTCACCACCGGCACGGACCCGTACGCGGCGAGGTCCAGCACATCCTGGTGCGCGAAAGTGCGCGCCATCACGATGTCGTTGAACCGAGACAGCACGCGCGCGATGTCCCGCGTCTCCTCGCGGCCGCCGAGGCCGATGTCGTTCGGGCCGAGGTAGATGGCGTGCCCGCCGAGCAGGTGGAAGCCCGTCTCGAAGGACACGCGCGTACGAAGGGAAGGCTTGGTGAAGATCATGCACAGCGTCTTGCCCTCGAACGGGCGGAAGGACCGATCGCCGGAGGAGAGCTTGGCCTTGACCTCGGACGCGCGGTCCAGCAGGTGTTCGACCTTGGCCTCGTCCAGATCGTCGATGGCGATGAACGAGGGCGCGGGGGGCTCGTCGCCCCGGGGCATGGCCTGCGCGCGGACGCGGTGGAGGAGACGGAGAGGGTTAGGGTTGGATGGCGGACGGACGGACGCGATTGTCCCGAGACCGCGATCCGGACGGACGGCGGGCGGGTGAACGGGGCTCGGGGACGCACCTTGCGCGCGACGCGACGTGCGGGGAGCGCCGCAGTGCGGCGGACCACCGCGGTGCGGCGAGCCGGGGCCGGCGCCGCGAGGGAGGCGGAAGCGGAGAGCGTGAACATCCCGAACTGTGCTCCGAAATTCTGACGCGCGGGACTTGCCGCCTGCGCATCCGTGCGAATGTCGCTCGTGGACTTTCGCTTAGCTGCCAAGATCTCGGAAGATCCGCCCGCGATGAGGAAAACCGAAGAAAAACGCCTTTTTGAAACCGAACGTCGCGCGTCGCGCGCGCGCTTCTCGACGGATGATCACACGACAACGAGAGACTCGACTCAGCGCCGCGTCCGCTCCGCGCCTTCTTTCTCCGCGCCTTCCTCGTCGTCGTCGCTGTGCAGGTTCCCGAACCCCACGCCGTCGACGCCCAAGCTCGCCAGCAGCTGCGACGCCGGCCCCGCCGCGCCCGCCTGCTCGCGGTAGCTCGCCAGCACGTTGGACACGAGGTTCAGGTCGACGTCCAGCGGCTCGCCGTCCGCCAAGCTCTCTTCGCTCTCCTCGCCGTCGTCCGACGAGGACGACCCCGCGGTGTCGTCGAACGGGCTGCCGCGCTTGCCTTCGAACCCGCGGGGGAGGACCCCGCGGGAGGACTCGCCTCCCGGCGGAGGCGCGTTTCGCCGTTCGAGATCCGAGCGGGTGGGCGCGGGCGCGAACGGCGCCGCCGCCGCCGTGCCTTCCAGCTGTCGCCGCATGGCGCGCTCGTACTCCCTGCTGAACGCCGCGCCGTCCCACTCCGCACCGCCCTCGTCGAGTTCGTACACGTACGAGCCCCGTCTCTCCGCGTCGGTCTTGGTTTTCAGACCGTCGCCGTCGTCTGAAGAGCCGTCGTCCGAAGACCCTCCTCCAGAAGAGCCCGAATCCGAGGAAAAGTCGTCGTCCGAGTCCGTCACCGTGCCCGCGAACCCGCCGCCGCCGCCGCCGCCCACCCCCAGCGCGGAGCTGAGCTCAGCCAGGAACGCGCGCGCATCCAGGAGAGGTTCGCCGTCCTCGTCGGCCCCGCGGGTGGATCCATCGCGAGTCGCGTTTCCTTTCTTCCCGGCGAGCACGTCCTCGACGCCCTCCGGGCCGGAGCGCTCGCCCATGAACGCGCGGAGCCGCTCCGCCATCGCCGCCAGCGGGTCGGCGGCGTCTTCGGGCCCCTCCGCGCGTGCGCCCGCGCCGTCGTCTCCGCCGCCGCGCCGCCGCGAGTTCTGCCGCTCGGCCTCGCGCTTCGCGAGCTCCACCTCCAGCGGGTCGTCCGACTCGCCGGCGTACGCGCGCATCCACGCGTCCGAGTCGCCGTCCTCCAGGCGCGCCGGCGCCGCCGCCGCCGCCCCGAAGCCCTCGGCGTCCGCCGCGGCG
>MDSV01124189.1_pt1 | contig 32262 bp, 18 predicted proteins | sample 810851 | NCBI WGS metagenome assembly MDSV01 (sample SAMN05326640, study PRJNA326480) | marine metagenome | isolation source: seawater | place: Atlantic Ocean: North East | collected 2012 | reverse complement strand
TTAAAAGCAAACACAATTCCAGCCCATGTAATTGTTGGTGCATGACCAACTACTGCTTTTATACCTTCGATTATACTAGGCCAATCACAGTTTACTCTATACTTTGCATTACTTTCTTGATCCCATCCATCTAAAGAAAAATGTATTTCATCATGTTCGTTCAAATAGCTTACTAATTGTTTCCACCATTCAACTTTTTTATAACTGCCATTTGTTATTATTAATATATTCATTGTTGGTTTTACTGATTTTAAATATTCTATAATCTGTAAAAATTCTTTAGCATATATTGGATCGCCATCATCACCACAAAAACTTATACGTTCAATTTGTTGAATTACTTCTTTAGTAAAACTGTTTTTAAAAAAGTCTAAACGCAACTGATCTTGTATTAAAGTTTCTGGCACTTCTTGTCTTGGGCATCTTGGACACTGAAGAGTACAAATACTAGACACTTCAACGTGCCAATGCCATAAAGGCCAATTAAATCTATTTTGCATTTCTACACTCCTGAAAGAAATTACTATACTCAGGAAAAGTTTCAATCATATTAGTTAAGCGCCTAGCATCATGTGTTCTAAAAAATTTCCAAAAGTTAAACAACTGTTGATCACGACCTTCGATCCCTTGTTGCATAACTTCATATGTACGTTCTAATTTTGCAATTTCATAATCTCTAAATGCCGCCATATTAGAACTATGTTGATGTTCTTTCATGTATTCTATAGCTTCTTCAAAATAATAGTTAAAAGATTCATCTAACAATCCTATGTGTTGCCAAATTGGTTGTCTAAGAATTGGTGTGTCAAACCAAACACGTTGATATGTACTTGAATATCGTTTTCTTAATTCAAGTATGTGTACCATTAATGTTTTTAAACTAGACACACTTAAATTATTCATTGTAATAATAAATGTAATAGAATTGTACCCAGCAATATCAGTCAAGTATCTATTAACATTATACCATACAGTATCAAAGTCCATACCATTTCTAATATACTCTGCTTTTTTACCCCAAGCATCTAATGATACAAATTGCATAAAATGTTCTATCATTGCACCATCACACATTGTTTTAACCATGTTAAAATATTTGTCACCTAATGCGGGGGCTGGTGGACAAAAATTAGACGTAACGTTTAAGTGTAAATCTTTTTTTGGATTATCAATTACATACTCAAATACTTTAAACGTATTTTTATCCATCATTGGTTCGCCACCTGTCATTCTAAAATGTTTTAATTTAGGATATAAGTCTGGCCACCATTTCCAAAATGCTTCAACAAATGGATTATCTTTTTGAGGTAATACTTTGTTTTTGCCTGTAAAATGTGTTGGGTCGTTATGAACTGGGTGTGTTGGAAAGGAACCATGTTCTTCTATTTCTTGAGCCCATGCTGTTGAAAACTGTGGCGAACAATATGAACATTTAAAATTACATGCATTGCTGAAATCAACTTCAACGTAAGTAGGAATTATATCTGCTTGTGGATTTTCTAAAATGTTTGTGTAATGATCCATGGCCCATGGCTCACCTGAACGATAATGTCTATCACTCATTTTATTATTGTCTTCTATTTTCCAACAGTACGAACACCCGTCCGGGCGTTTGCCATCTGTCATTAATTTTCGTTGTTGCTTTTTTTCATCCGTGTTATGCAACTTTGCTGGACTAACCTTTATTTGCTCTTTATCAATTTTGTGTAAAGGTGGATGGTAGCAAGAATTTGTAAGCCCTGTAGTAAGGTGTAAAGACGTTTGCATCCACTTTGCTAAACATAAAGTTGGAGAAGCTTGGTCTAATTTCAGCCTTGCTTTATTGGCCGCTGATTGATAATCACTTGTCATTTATTAAGATATTTAAAGAACTTAGATTGACTATCTTCCAATCTTGCCGCTGATATGCCTAAAGTAAAGTTAAGTTCTCGATGATACTCGTCGATCTTATTTTCTAGCTCATTACTAGATGTTTTTTTATCCTGCCAATATTTGTCCAAATACGCAAAATCACGCACATTAACATAATCCCATTCTTCAACCATGGTTTTATAACAGCCTTCACATGCTCCATACATTGCCCATAGACCATTTTTTACATCAGCACCTATGCCCATCCAAGTTAAAAGACAATGCAAGTTTTGTTTGTGTATTGATGATAAAAATTCAGATGGTGGCTTTTTTGTTCCTCTATCTAAAGACATTTTTACACCTTCTCTAAATCCTGCCTGCCATGCCTGTTGCTCTGTATGATTGATTACTGTGGTCGAATATACATCTTGGAATGGCAAATATCCATCTTCATAACAAAATTCAACCAAAGATTGATCTGACCCATCTGTGTTTTCGTGTGTTTTCATGTTACGAACAAATGTTTTTGTCCAACAAGACACACCACCATTGCCATATTTTAGTCCATTAATGTTGTTGTATCCTCTCCATCTAATGGCTATGTTAGGTTTATGGTTAGTGAGATCAATTTGTTGATCAAATAATGATGGATCAACAATGTTATCACCATCCACTAAAATAAATCGTTCTGTGCTAGATGCTTCGCCGGCCGCTTTGTGTGCCGCATCTGAACCTTCAATCCCATCTACTCTTTTTGCCCATGGGCATTTAGACTTTAGATCTAACCAATTGTGTTCTTTGTTTGGTTCTTTGTAACTTAAAAAAATTACGTCTAACTCAGCAATATCAACTATCATACACCGCCCAACTATGTTTATCTGGGTCAAACCAGCTTGGTTTAATTGTAACACTGTCTACGCAATAAAACAAGTTATTTTTGTGTACTACATAACACTTACCATCTTTTCCTAACTTAAATGTGTCACTAAATTTTATTTCAGGTGCTGGATATCTAATCTTTTTAATTTCATCAACTTTACCATCCTGCACAATGTATTTGGATGGGTTGTCAGTTATTTTAATAAAATCTTTCTCCGATACAATAATGTGTTTACCAGGCAGTGCTTCAGTGGTAAGCATTTTGATAATACCTTCTTCATCGTAGTAAATTTTAAACGTTAGATCCATGATTTAAAAAAGAAAGTGTTTGTTAAAAATTTTGTTTTGTAAAAATACTTCATATTTTTTTACTATTTTATCTGTTGCAAAGTTTTTGTCATAATAATGTATTGGCCAAGATGCCTTGACGCCATTTACAATTACAGTGGTTGGATCTACAATAGACCAGTTCATTTCTTCATGCCAATGCTTTTTTGATTTATGTGTGATATAAGGTTTTGCATGTATAAATCCTGGAATGCCTGTTGGATTAATACCAAAATTTAAATCGTGCATATAATGACAAGCCATGGCCATAGCAAAATCAGTTGATGGTTTCCATTTTTCCCACAAGCGGAATTTTTTGATATTTTCGTCCCAATTTCGAAATATTTGGTCAACACACTTAAAAAAGATTGTAGTAGATTTAAGAAATCTAACGTACATTAATCCATTATAAACATTAGGCAATAAATTTTGATGAATATACTTTCTGTAGTATGAATCATCTGCTGGTTCATTGTTAAAATCATACACTTGGTTAGTAAAACAAATAGGATATTGTCTCATGTGTTTTATCCAATGACATATGTCACTAGTAAACAGCATATCACATTCAACTTTTATTGTTTCTGCAAACGGTGTGATTTGGAATAGATGAGCTTCATAATGCATAGGATGAATCACATCATCTTTTGATTTCTTAAATTTTGTAAGATCTGGTTTGTCCAATACATAATCATAAACATCATACAATTCTGCCTTGCAGTTCTCTCTATCATTTACTATCACACACAGTTTTAACTGATGTTTGTTGGTTGCTATATAACTTAGCGCCATCAAGTAAGCTAACTTTTCATAATCAGTGTCAGCTGAATTGAGAGCATATGTTAGAATGCCAATTCCTACTTTAGTAGTTAAATTTGGATTGTCTGTCATAGCAGTCCTTGTTTGTTTAACACATGCACGTCTTGTTTGATGTGCATTGTTGATTTTTGATCTTTAATTTGTATACAATCTATATCAACAGATTCAATGTCACATTGGAAGTTTGCAAAACACTGTGGCCATGGAATAATGTATTGTTGAGACTTGCTGTCATAGTTTGTGATTTGACTATGCACTACTGATACTGCGTTGTCGTTCCACACAGTGCCATCATTTTTCCATTTGTACAATTTCATATAGTATTCATAATTTTTCAGTGTTTGTTGCCAAAGATTAAAAAAGTTTTTTGCTCCTCTGCTGTGATCAAATTTTACAATGGTTGCCCATTTTTTCATTATAGTGGTGTTGCCTAAATAAGATTTACTAATATGATCTTCTTTAATATTGTACACGCTGTCATGCAACAGTATAGGCGAATCACTGTCAAATAATAAACTTAATTGATTAGATAATACAAAAAAATCAGAATCTAACAATACTGTTGAATCAAATGGTGTAATATCCAAAGACAAATCTCTAGTCAAATTAAGCCATGTTTCTTTGTGTTTTTCACCTTTGTGAATATAAGTTCTTTGATTGTGCCTTACATCTTGTTTTGAAATGTGTATATCACATCCTTCAACATGATCTCCACACACTGCCACTGGGATATTTGGCATGTAGTGTTTTAAATGTTTTATACAAATGCTAGTAATTTTAGAATAATTTACACTATCAGTATTGAAATTGTAAATTAAAAATCCTTGGTCATGTTGTAAGTTTTTTGTATTCATGGTGTAACTCATTCATTACTTCTTGATGTTTTGATTTAACTAAAGATTTGAATTCTTCAATGTTTTCTACCCACACAGGAGCTCCATTAAGATCTTCAACACAGCTTGATTCTGTCAGTGCATTGATATATGCTACAAAATTTTTGTCAGCTGAAAAAATACCACCTTCATACACAAAATGTCCGGCAGTGGCTAGACGTTGTTTCAATAAATTTATATCTCGTTTGGCAATAAAAATACGTTTGTTCATATGCTAGATTATAGCATACTTAAACTGAATTGTCTATTAAGATTGTGATTGTGAAACTTCTTCAGTTGATATACTTCCAACTGAATCATTGTTTCTAAAATTTTGATTTGGTTTTGCAACTGCCCACGCAAATTTTAAGTTTCCATCTACTTGGTCTGTGTTACTTGCACCATCGTCTGCCGCGGCATCACTTAGTGTAACTTTGAGAGTAACATGTTCGCCCACGTTGCCACGAGCATCACCATGTTCACCAGCCGCTTTACCTTCTATTTGAATAAAGTTATCATCATAATAATCGTATGTTAGTTGTCCACCAAACATTTTAAAGATAACTGCATATCCTGTGCCTAAGTCATAGTATCCAGTAGAAGTATTATTTGTAGCCGGAGTGGCGTTTCCACTTTCTGATGATGTATCTGAAAACATTTTAAACGTACCAAATCGTGTTTCTAACAAGTTTTCCCAGTCTTTGCTTTTTTCTCTATCTGTGTAACCTGCTAATGTACCTGCGAATTGAACATAACCACCTGCATTAAAAAAGTATCTTGCTTCGTCACCACCAGCAAATGTAATTTTCCATTCTTGCACAGTTGATGTTGTCCATGAACCTGTGAAAGTTCTTGTGCCAGTCACGTCACTTGATACTGTTAAGTTACCACTTGCCGCAGTTGTTCTTGCATTACCCAGTGTTGTGATATCAGCATCAATTGTTGATATAGCCGCAATAATATCACCTGTGGCTAATTGTCCCGAATCTGCTGTGGTGATCCCAGTGCCTTGATGATCAGCAATACTTCTCATTCTTGTTAAAATTGTGTTCCATTGTGATGCTTGTACTGTGTCTCCAACATCAACAGTATCTACAGTGTTGGACTGTCCATAACCATAGTTGCCTGTACCTACACCCCATATTTTGTTGATGTTGTTCGTGTTACTATTTGCAAATGCATTATAGTGATCATCTAAAATATTGTCTCCGGTTTGATATGCCATTTAAAACTTTCCTACTGTTATTTCTACGTATTTAATGTCATTGTCATTGCTTTCTTGCAATGAACGACCTAGTATACTATACACTTTTTCAGGTCTGCCGTCAATGGCTATTGCAACACCAGGCTCACTTGATGCAACAACATATTGTCCTTTTTTCACTGGTCCTGTTAATTTAACTGGAACACGCCCAGTCAGTGCCACGTAAGGATGAGTCTCATCACTACCAGCATCTGCGTTCATTTTGTAAGCTGGATTTTTAGAAACTACACCAAATACATCTGGATCTTGATTCTCAGTTGTTTTGGTAATTTCTTTATCGCCACCTATTTTAACCACGTCACCATATTCCATTGGTTCATCAGCTTCGTATCTCTCCGCCAAATCCGCATATTGTGCCGTTGTTGCTGTTACACGCAAAGTTGCATAGGAATCAATACCTATGTCCCCATATGTACCGCCGCTATCACTAGTGTTGATCATTGCAAATTCATCAGCTGATTCGTCCCATATAATTGCTACATTTGACCCACCTCTGTCAAACATTAAACCAATATCGTTATCAGGTGATGAAGCACCCTGGTTCAATACTATAAATGGATCTGCAATAGTTGTTTGAGTTGCTGTGATTGTTTGTGTTGTACCTAAAACAGATAAATCTCCTGTTACAGTTAAATTTGTAGCCACAGTAACATTACGATTTGAACCTGTAATTGTAAGTGCTGTTAAATCCGAACCGCCATCATTAACATTGAATAAAATATCGCCATCAGTTGTAACATTTTTAAGTGTTGTGTTATCACCTGATTGGGTAATTGTAAAGTCGCCGTCTGCACCTAATACTAATGAGTCATCATTTTGAATTGTGAGTGTGCCAACTGTTGTATCGTCTGCATTGGAACGCAAAAAGTTAGCGGCCGCAATGCCACCAAGTGCATCTGAGTCAGTCGATGAACCTTGGAATTTGATGTCTGAAATGTTTGAAGATAAAGTAATACCTTTTTTGATTGTTGCAAATCCTGTTACTGTTGATGCAGGAGTAAATTCTACGTTAGAGGCTATTGCTACAATAACATCCGATGTTGTCATTTGGACTACTGGTCTTAATGTTCCTCCGGAGTCAGTAATTGTTGTAACTATCGCACCAGATTGTCCTTCACCCGATGCCGCCGCTGGGCCAATTAGTACCCATGTTGTTCCATTGTAAGCATACATTTGATTGTTTGTTGAATCAAACCAAATATCACCTTGTACACCCGATGATGGTTGTGTTGTATTAACAATTGATCCTGATACAGTTTTAAATGAACTACCATCATAAACTTGTAGTTGTGATGCTGTGGTATTGTAAAATAGTTGTCCAGCAATGGCTTTAGTTGGTGCATTCGCTTCTGTGTTGGCAAAATTTTCTAAAAGTTTTACTTGGTTTTCATTTAATAATTCACCATAACCTGCATAGTTTTTACCAATGAGTGCTAATTCTGTGGTATTATCAACTGTACCATCTGAAATGGTTGCTAAAACTGTTCCATCTGTTTTGTTAATTGTAAATGCCATTATCCTGTGCTCACTTTCACTGTGCCTGAGTCATTATAAAGTTGACCTGCATTGCTTGGGTCCGATGTAGGTAAACTTGCCATCATAATAACTGCACCGGTAACTGTTAAACCATCTGCTACTGTAACTTGAGCTGAATCATCTGAATTAATTGTTGCTACAGAAACTGTTGTTGCTGTAACGTTACCTGTTAAATCTCCTGTAACATCACCAGTTACATTTCCTGTTAATGCTCCTTCGAATGTACCTGCAACTATTGTTTCAGAACCAGCTGTCCACTTGTCATTAGTTTCATCCCAAATAAAAGTTACATTAGTTCCTGTACCTCTTTCTACTTCAATACCTGAATTACTAGATGGTGCTCCACTTACACCAGAGTTAAGTGTTAAAATATTATCTTCAACTTGAACTGTTGATGTGTTAACTGTAGTTGTTGTTCCATCAACTTGTAAGTTTCCGTTTACTGTTAAATTGTTTACTGTTGCTGTGCCACTTGATGCTGTGAATGTACCTGATACTGTAGTGTTGCCTGACACAGTAAGATTGTTAGCAATAGTAACTGATCCATCTGAACCAGTACAGGTAATTGCCGCAGTGTTTACTCCGCCGTCATTTACATTTAATTTTAAATCACCATCTTGTGTTGAATTTCTTATTGTGAACGTAGCACCATCTTGTGACATTGTAACATCACCATCTGCACCTAATGTTAAAGATGTGTCAGCATTAATTGTAAGTGTGCCTGACATAGTATCTGCAGTGTCTGATCTTAAAAAGTTTGCCGCGGCAACACCGCCTAATGCATCTGAGTCTGTTGCTGTTCCTGTTAGTTTTATGCCTGTGATATTTGTTGATAAAGTAACACCTGCTGTGATAGAAGCAAAGCCAGATATGGCAGTAGCTGGTGTAAACGTGACGTTTGATACAATAGCAACTGTTTCATTGTTTGCTTTCATTCTTACAACTGGTCTTGATACTCCAGTCGAATCTGTAATAGTGTCAGATATGCCACCTGTTGTGCTTGTTGCTGTAGGGCCAACCAATAACCATGCACTGCCTGAATAAACTTTTAATTGACTGTTAGCAGTATCATACCAAACATCACCTTGCACTCCTGATGCTGGTGCACTAGTTGAAACTATTGAACTTGCAATAGCTTTAAATACTGATCCGTTGTAAACTTGTACTTGTCCTAGTGAAGTATTAAAGAATAATTGTCCTGTTAAAGGACTAGATGGTGCGTTTGCAGTTGTGTTGGAAAAATTTTCTAATAACTTAACAAAATTTTCGTTTTGTGCTTCACCATATCCTGAATATTTTTTGCCAATCAGTGACAAATCCGTAGTGGTATCTACTGTGCCGTCTATTATGGTGGATAATACCGTACCGTCTGATTTGTTTATTGTGTAAGCCATATCTGTTCTACGCAATATTTATACTTTACACAAAGCACCTGAATCAGTATGGAGATTAGTTACTATAGATCTACAGCTTTTTTGGCAAATTCTTGAATATCTTCTTCAGAAACATAATCAAATGCATCAGAATCTTTATAAGTTTGCTTTTTTTGTTTTCCAAGCGTAACTGTATCTTTAATATGTTCCATCATAGCTGTGAATTCTGGTGTATTTGGCATGTCACTTTTGTTGATCATGTCAATTAAGATATTAAGTTGTTTGTGTATAGGATATTTAGATTCTATTGCGGCCGCAGTTCCACCGTCAACACCTACTTCTGAAAATCTTGGTTTTTCATCTAGCGACCTAATTTTGCCTGTGTCATAGTCACCATCCCAAAATTCATTGATAGGATCGGTTTCTACTTCTTTGAATTTGAATTTTGTAAGGTCTAAATTTGCAGTTGGAGTCTCATTGGGTAAAGCACCTATAAGCACGCCAGTTTTTGCATTGAACATGAGTGTTTTTTTAACTTTTTGCATAACAATACTTATTTATTCATATATTAGACACAGGGAATACTTGTTTGGCTCGTTAGATTGTAGTTCAGTCACTTCATGATACAGTCCTATGTCCATGTTGAACAGTGCTCCTTTGCTTTCTTGTACCAGCTGTGGCTGATCTTGCTCATTGTACCAACAAAAATGCGGGTCACCATCTGTTAAAAAGATAAGTTTGAACTTCCAATATCCACCCTGTGCATCACAGTGTTTTACTAGGTAATCGCCAGGCTCGTATCTGTTAATAACCATCTGTGTGCAATGTTTTTTGTCTTCCGGAATAGTTTTCCATACAGTGTCTATAGTGTCCTGTGACATGTCCTTGCTATACCAAGTACTGAATCTACTCACAGGACCGTTAATTTTAGCTTTGTGTTGTGTGGCATCACCAGGATATCTTCTAGTAAACTTGCCAAATTTTTGTATGTGCTGTATTATTTCGTCTACATTAGACACGTAGTTTGGAACTACTTCCGGTAAAAAATTAGACACAGGATTAACCTCCTGAAGTGTAAGACCATGTACCGTTAGTTAATGTAAAAATTAAATCATTAGATCTAGTTCTGGTTAAACTAGTTGAAGTTGACACAGAAGATGCATGACCAATTGATCCTGACACTAATGAAGATGATGAAGTTGCAGTAAGTGTTAACGAAATAATTCTTGCTACTTTTCCATTTGGAAAAGATGAAGATGGAGCCGCTGTTCCAAGTATGGTAGTAATATCTGAATTTGATAAACCAGTAGTATCCAATTCAAAAACAAGATCAGTACCTGCAATTGATTGTGACACATGATTTTTAATTGCAGTTTCACTCAGTATAGTAGCATCAGGTGAAGAAGATTCCAATCTTCCATCATTTGAGAAATTACTAATTGTTGCAACTGTTGATGAATCATCGTTCGCATCTGATGACATAACAATTGAACCACAAGTAAGTGTGCTTGAACCAATGTGTATGTTGCCAAAGCCTGAATTAATTGAACCTGAGTTTAGTACACCCACTGTTGTTAGTGATGAAGTTACCACTGACGAACCTAATGTTGTTGCATTCAGCACACTGGTGCCAGCAATATCATAACCTTTGCTAGTTGCAACCGATAATCCTGAAGATGATCTTATAGGTCCACCATCTCCTTGTATAAAGAGTGTTACATTGTTGCCTGATGTAGAACCTCTAATATCTAGTCCTGCCTGATCATTTGAATCAGCTGGAGTATCATTGTTTAATACTAAAGTGTTGTCTTCAAATGTGGAAGAAGATCCTGTAGTTGTTAAACTACCATCAACTTGTAAGTCACCATATACTCTAACGTTTGCTAGATCAGTAACTTCAAGTGCTGTTGTTACTGTTGATGCTTTGTTAATTCTAAATAAAATTGCCTCGTCGGCATTGTTTTGTGTGATTACTAAATTGTTTGATGATATCGACAATGTTGCGTCACTGTCTTCACCAATTGTAAATCCTGTATCATTTAAAACACCAAATGTTCCTGATGTTGTTTGATTTTGGTCATTTACCAAATATGCTGACTGTGGTCTACCACCAAGTTCTAAAGCATTTTGAGCCGTACCATGCAATCTAAATGTAGTTGAATCGCCTGCTTCATAAAATGTAAGTCCAGCATTAATTGTTGCTGATCCAAATCCTGAAGGTACTGTTGAAAGTGCTCTTTGAGTTGCTGTTAATATTGCTACCCTAGTTCCATCTTGATATAATGAAACAACATTTGCTGATCCGCCTCCAGACAAACTTTCTGAGTCCACTAACCAACCTGATTTACCGTCACCTATTTTGTATATTGGACCAATCAAATCAAATTCTGATCCGTCATACATAAACAATTGATCGTTAGTTGTATCATTCCATAAAGCGCCGGCACTTAAACCAGTTGATGGTGCAGTTCCAGAGCTTCTTACTCCTACTGCATTAAAATTTGATCCATCGTATACTTTTAGTTGTGATGCTGATGAATCGAACCATAGTTCACCTTTAATAGGAGACGATGGAGCTGTTGATGATGCTGAATTCTCTAATAATTTTACTAAATTTTCATTGAAAGGTTCACCATATGATTGATAGTTTCTACCAATCAAACTAACCGATGTTGTAGTATCTAGTACACCATCTTCTACAGTTGCTACTATTGTTCCGTCTGTTTTATTAATTGTGTATGCCATGTGCTGTATTTACCGCCTTTTATACATCAACAAAGTTAGTTAAACTTTGGATCCTTATTGTGTAATCAATCTGTATTAACCTGTTCAGCGATTTCTGTACAGGGTGAAAAATTACATGTGTTAATAGGTTTCCGGAACCTGCTGTACCTTCCCATGAAAATAGACCAATTTCATCAAATACATAAGTGTCATTTACTGTTGTGGTGTTGTCAAATGCTGACTGCCCAGCTGGCTCACCAAAATCTAACAAGCAAGAAACTATCATATCAGAATATGTTGTGCCACTAGTGTGTGCTATTGTGATCTTGTTTCTTGTTGTGTCAGTGTTAAGTGATGATTGATCATTAATACTTTTATAATATGTGCGATTGTACAAATTAGCATTATCACCTGAGCTGTTTGGCGTCAAATATGTAATAATACCAGTTGCATCTACAGATGTACCACCATTCCCAAAATGCATTTCTTCAACATACCCTGTGGTTTTGTTTGCCATAGAATTTGCTAGTGATTTTGAAAAGTTTTCGTAATGTATAGCATTGTGTTTATCAACGTAAACTTCTTGTGTTTCTGGGTCAAATATCTTAATATGACCTTGAATATCAAGACCCTGCTTTTCATCAGGTGTTTTTATAATTTTATCGTCTTTTGACTGTGCTGTGGAATCTGTCATTTGCATTATTTATAACAACAAAAAAATGGATCCATGGGAAAGGTGGCAATAAATAACATTACATGACAACTCAAGTACAGCTTAGGCGAGGCACCACTTCAGCACACGCCAGTTTTACCGGCGCCGTAGGTGAAGTTACAGTAGATACTGATCTTAATACCTTAAAAGTCCATGACAATAGCACATCTGGTGGTATAAGAATTGCAAAATACTCTGATATTGCGGCACATACCCACACATTTTCAGATGAAGCTTCGACATCACTAACAGTAACACCAGGCACAACTGATGTTAAACTGGTTGGATCCGGTGGTATATCATTAACAATCACTGGTGACACAATTACAGGATCGTTAGCGGCAGATATCAATGCTGATTCAATTACTTCAGCAAATTCTACAGGAGTTCTTATTAATGATAACTTAATAATTGCTGGTAACATACAAACTCAGGGATCAAGTGAAGTTGTAGTAGAAAATGGCATGACAGTAGCTGGAAATATTACAGCAGAAAGTTTAGACATTAATACAATTTCATCAAATGACTCAACAGAAGTAGTAATCAACGATGGCTTTAGAGTCACAGGCACTGCAAATATTCCTACACTAGAAACAAATCAATTATCATCAGGAGATTCAACTGCAATACAACTCAATGATTCAGTGAACATCAGTGGCAATGCTACGCTAACAGATTTGAGTGCAAGTGGCACAGGATCTTTTGCAGACACACTAACTGCCGCAACTATTGTGTCCAACACAATATCATCCAGTGATTCAACAGCAGTTACAATTGATGACGGCTTACAAGTAAACGGAAATTTTGGTTTCAACGAAGGCATTGTTGTTTCAACAATAGTTGATGAAGACGACATGTCATCAGACAGTGCAACAGCACTTGCTTCACAACAATCAATTAAAAAATATGTCGATGATCAAAACACAGCCACAGCATTAGGACAAAGTTTAAAAGTATCAGGCGATGATTCAACTAACGTTGATTTAATTTTTGCAAAAGACACACCAGCAACACTGCACTTTGAAGGTGGCCCTTCAATTACAACATCAACAACATCAGCTGGTAACGTAAAAATAAGTTTAGCAGAAGAATTATCAGTAACATCAATCACAAGTAGAGACTCATCAGAAATCACAATAGACAGATTAAGAACACAAGCACTTATTGGAGATGGTTCAGCGGCTATACAAATAGAAGACGCAATGAATGTACGTGGTGCTCTTAATGCCGAAACATCATTGGAAATTGGCAATTCAACTGTTGTAACAGGTATTCTTGATGAAGATGACATGTCATCTGATTCTGGAGTAAAATTAGCAACTCAACAATCAATCAAAGCATATGTGGATGCCAATGCAGGTGCAACGCCACAGATGGTACTGTCAGGTGATGACTCAGTTGGTGTTCTATTCAACGTTAACACTAGTTCTCCATTACATTTTTCCGGCGGTAACAGTTTATCAACAAGCACTACATCCACAAGAACTTTAACAGTTACTATGGATGCTGATATCTTTGTAAATTCAGTATCATCATTAGATTCAACTGAAGTTGAAATAACAAACATTAGAACTGACACACTAGTTGCACATGATTCATCACAAATTACAATTAGAGATAATCTAAATGTTATGGGTGCATTATTGGCCGACTCATTAACAGTAAATGACTTGTCGTCCAGTGATTCAACAGCAATCCAAATAGCTGACAACGTTAACATTTCAGGTGCATTGAATGCCGAAACATCATTGGAAGTAAACAATACTGCTATTATAACAGGAATATTAGATGAGGATGACATGTCATCTGATTCAAACGTTAAATTAGCAACGCAACAATCCATTAAAAAATATGTTGATGACGAAGTTGGGGGGATATCTTCCGTACTAGAAATTGTAGGTGATGACTCAACTAAGATGGAAGTTGTGGTTGGTACAAATGTACTACAAGTATCCGGTGGTAACTCAATTACAACTGACACATCCAGTACGCAAGTTTTAACAGTTGCTTTAGATGCCGCAATTACTGTAGATTCAATTGAATCACAATCATCATCAGAGGTAGAAATACTGAACATCAGAACTGATACGTTGGTAGCACATGATTCAACACAGATAACAATACGTGATGCGTTGCGAGTTACAGGAACAATTACAGGTACTGTTACTGCGGCACAATATGCGGATTTGGCGGAAAGATATGTTGCAGATAATCTATACAATCCTGGTCACGTAATGGTGTTTGGTGGTAACAATGAAATTACAGAATCTACTGTGTCACATGATTCAAAAATTGCAGGCGTGGTATCCACACAGCCTGGATTTATCATGAACAACGAACTAGAAAACAGCACAGAACTTGCACTTACTGGGCGTGTTCCATGCAAAGTTATTGGACCAATTGCAAAAGGTGACTTGGTTACATCATCAAGTATATCAGGTGTTGCATGTAAAGTTGATCCAACAAAATATACACCAGGGTGTGTTATTGGTAAAGCCTTAGAAAATTATGACTATCCTACTCAAGGCGTGATTGAAGTAGTAGTTGGTCGACTATAATCTTATAAATTAAACAAAGTTAAATCAGTTGGTGCATCTTGCAAAAACTGTACTGGTTGAGACAATGATTTTTGCAGTCCTTCGCCTGTAGTTGGGAAAGTTGTTGCATCTGCTGTTGGATTTGTTGTATCAACTGTGTGTACATCAGTATCAGCACTAATAAACTGTGAACTTCTGTTGAGCCACATTTCACCATGTTTAGTTGTGATTCTAATTTTGATACCCAAAGCTGGAGCAGTATCAAATGTAATTGTTCTTGCTGAGTCAACACCAAGTGTAAATGCAGTTGTTTTTTCTCCACCAAGCAATACAACTACTTCATCTTTGGATGTCACAGGAGGCATTACTCTTGTCACTGTTGAACTGTCTTGTTCTATCACAGTAAATTCAACAGGATCAATTTGATAAGTCACTGTTGAACCATCCCCTGTACGTTCTGTTGTATTTTCAACATCATCATATGGTACTTTTTGATTCATTGATGCATCAACAACAGAATCATGCATACTATGATTTTGCACACCAGTACCAAGTGTACCTCTAAACAAGTTAGACAGTATGTTGCCTTCTTTTGTAAAGTATCCTATTCTTTCACTGCCAATACATATGATACCAGGGATATTAGCTGTTGTGGATGGTGTAGGTAACACACTGCCATCAACAACTTGTATTGTGGTTGAATCAATTGTTACATCTTTTGCCAATGTGGTTGCATGATTGGAGCTCATTCTTCTATAATGATATCTGTTTAATATATCTTTGAATATTCTATACCCAATAGCTGGTTTACTTGACGACGCTGTGATGTATGAAATTACAACTTGGTCAGTAATAGTAAGATTACGTCTAGGAATAGATACAGTTTTGCCTGACAACATATAATCAACATTGCTAGTTAGATATTGTTTGTTTAAACTTACAAACACATAGTCACCATTTACAGGAGTCTGATGTAATTCATATTTTCTTTCAGAAATATCTGCAATAGAAAATGCACTTGTACCTACAGCACCAAAGTCAATAGCAACTGCATCTGCAGAACCTAGTGAGCCATAGTCTCTAGTGCCTGTGTGTGCATCTGTGATTGGACCATAATCTTCTCCTAGCACATTTAACGCACCTGTGGAGCCTAAGAAAGTTTCTGTTCTCATGCCCATTTTGTCATGATTAGTAAATGTGGTTACTACTACTTTGTCATTGTTAATAGTAGATCCATCCGAAAAGCCTGACTGTAATGACAACACACCATTTTCATCTATCTCATAATCATGTCCTAATTTTAAAACTATTGCAATACTATCTGTTGAGAATGGTGCAGTATCAAACAAGACACCTTTTTCACCAGTACCATCCTGACTAATTTTATATTCAGATACGTTGACTCTACTACCATTTCTCCAAACTTCAACATTTGTTATATCTGCACCACTGTTTGAAATTGGTTCATCTGGTATAATAAACAACGTAGATGTACCATCTCCTTGATGGAATCTTATTTGTGGTGGAGCCAATCTGTATCTATTTGTGTCAGTAGACCCTGCCACACCTTCTACAATAGCTTTGTGATGATATGGTCCTATTGCCGAAGGAAGTTCAGTAAGTTGTATGTTTAAAATACCTGTGCCAAGTCCACTGCTATCTTCAAATGTAACTAATCTTTCTGCGTCTGCTCTTACACCGGCGTCATCTGCTGTCAGTACCGAAGTGGATGCTAACGCAGGTTGGTAAGTTGCATGACTTATAACAGTAGATGAATCATCATTTCTTGAGTATGTGGTGGACACCACTTCTGAAAATGCTTTTTCGCTTGGATCAAGATCAAACAAATATATGCTGATTGCCGCATCGTCAATTGGTGCTGTTGGGAACACTACATCAGTCGAAGCTGAATCTGTGCCTGGCGATAATGTTACTCCTACTTTTTGTCCATTTGATAAAACATAGTGTTGTTCAATAGTATCAAAAGAAACAGGAACATTGAATGTCACTGTTGATCCATCTCCTGTTTTGTTAAATTCAGCTATCAAATTATCTACTGAAACTCTAATTACAACTATTGCTATCACTGTAGTGTCCAGTGGTGCTGTGCTAAAAGTAATTGTGTTATTTGAATAATTGATCGAGTAATCTGCACCTTGTGCCTGGAATTGATTGTTAACAAATACTCTTACACCAGATTGTTCTCTTGGCGAAGGTATTGAAAATACAGTGGTGCTTCCGTCTCCGTAATGATTACGTCTTTGTATAACAGAAGCACCGTCTGATGGCTGTGTATAAACTTTGATATCAACTGTATCATATACACCTCCTGGTACAACCTCTTCTGGAGCATTGGCAGAATATTCAGAAATGAAAGCATCACCAACCACATTGATATCTTCTGCTCTGTGCCCCAGTTGAGTTGTAAACGTTTTAGAATCTAGCAACTGATCAAAGTTAGTAATGTCTGCAACATCACTAGCATCAGTAACTTCTTCTAAATCGTATTCTGTATTGTCATAGGATGCAACATCATATGTTGCACCAGTCGAAAATCCGTCTGATAAGACACGCACACCTTTGTATTCTAATCCTGTCATTAATTGTGCATAAGCATTATAACTTGTTGATCCGTCTCCTATCAATCCAGCCATGCCCACACTAGGATCGTAGTATGCATGTATCCTATCAGTTGCTGTCCATTTTCTAATTGGAGCAAGTGAACTGACTGAAGAAGAATCTTCAAGTAATACATTGTCATCAAATGTGTTGCCAGATGTAAATGTAGCTTCTACATAGTAAATTTCATTTTCATTTCTAATGTTAGAACCTGCTGTGTATTGTGTAAATGCTGTCCAATCTGTGATTGTGTTAGTGCTTGTTTGTCTTAAGCTGTTTATTCTGTCAAATTTAATTGCAGTATCTAATGATCTAATTTTGTTGTTGGTCAACTGTGCATATGCCGTTGCTGGCGTTGTTACAGATGCACCCCCACCGCCTGTAATTGTAACTGTTGGTGTAGATGTATATCCTGAACCAGCACTAGTAACTTTTATGCTTGTTATTTTGCCATTGCCAAGAAGTGCTGTTGCAGTTGCTCCTGAACCACCACCACCTGTAATCGTAACTACTGGCACTGTGTTGTAACCTTGTCCTGCATTAGTAACAATTATCGAACCAATGTTGTATTTGTAGTTGTCTGAATACTGTTTCCAAGGATTGTCATTGTACACTTTGAAGTATGTAGAATCATCTGCAAATGTTCTTGGATTAACATAACTTTTTGCATCAAAATCATAATAAGTTTTGTTATCAAAGTCTGTTACGTCACCTGCAAAACTTTCTAAATTTTCGTACACTGTGTTTTCTTCTCTAATGTTAGTTTTGAAAGGTAACACTTCTTCTAAAAATTCACGTACTGCATCTGATGTTTCAATTTGGTACTCTGGCAGTTGACTTAGTGTGGAGAAAGTGTTAGACACTTTAACAAATGAAGATTTAAATGCCCAGTCAATGTCTTTGTGTTGTAACTGTGCCAATCGTATACCTAAGAAAAATATATCATTGTATGTCAATGTGTCATCACCTTTAAGTGTATCACGTATCCATTGTAAAATATATCTTAATTCTGCACCTGCTTGTTGATCATATGCATTATAATCATAAGCATCGCCACCAAACCCTAAATTAGATCCAGTAAAATCATACAAACTTGTGTCTAGTTTTATTGTACCTTTTCCTATACCAATTATATCCCAGTCATTAAATGTTTTTATGTACACACGGAAATTTCCATCATATGACGTTTGTACTTTTACAATCGTTCCTGTGTCATACAAAGTAGATTTTCTTGTTTTTTCATCTGCAATAATGTAAGTTGGCGTAAGTGTTTCGTCATATCCATCTGCATACCAATCTGATAAAGCCCAATACTTGGTTGTATCATAGCTTTGACTTTTGAACCCTTCCCAAACACTTCCGTTCCATGTGTAAATTCTCCAGTTATTTTGTGCATTTGAGTCTGTTTTAACAAGAGCTTTGTAACCAGTTGATAATGTGCCTGTCTCTAAGAATCCTAAGTCAGTGTATGTGTCAACTGTGATGTTGTATTCGTTTAATTTTGCATTTGGAATAGGATCAATTAAATTAAGACTATCCAAATTATAAAGTGTAGCATATGCCTTTTTAGTCAGCTTATCATTAATGAATTGTGTCAATGCTTTAACAACCACAACAGGAGATGTATACCATGATTGTCTAGGACGGTTTAAAGTTCCATACCGCATTTTGATTGGCAATGCTAAATCAGGAACCCTTTTGCCCATAGCATCAAAGCCTACAATTGAATCATGAAATTTTGTTGACAATGATGTAGGAATTTCTGAACTAGTATCACCTTTTGCCACTAACACATGTTCAGTATGCAAATTCAACTGATTGTCGTCTGTAGTTGTTTCGATATGCAAAATAAAATCTTCTTCATTCAATAAAGATGTTCTTAAATTTATTAATATTGCATTAGTGTCAATTATAGCCGCAAAGTTTTCTGTAAAGTTTTTTGGATCTTCAACTGCGTTTGCCATTTGAACTGCTGTCATTGTTCTAAAAGTTACATCAGGCAAAACTGTTGGATTTGATACCCAATAATAATACTTGTCTACAAAAACATTTTTGTTGTCATCATAAGTTGCTTTTTGGATAAAAGTTGTGTCAGCTGTGCCAGTGATGCCTTTGGCTATTCCATCTGTACTCAATGCCTGTGCATTCCATTCTGCAGGAGTAAGGTCACTTTCAGTCCATTCTGACATCGACACTATTGATCCTGGATGTAATTTACCCCAGTTAGTGTATTTGTATGATAAATCATCTTGCTCATACCATTGAAATTTAATTTTGCTTAGATCAAACCAAATTTGGCCAACCTGTTTGTGATCCCAGTCGTCTGAGTCTGGTCTATATGGTGTTTTGTATGATATATTTTTTTCTACTTCAGAAAACAGTCTGCCTTTTGCTGGATCTATAAATTCAAATCCAGTTAGTTGATGTTTAGTGAGATCATCATACCCAAATAATTTTTTAACATTCTTTATGTCTATCAAATTTGGTTGTGTAGATACTGTGTTCCAAATTTTATCATCTGTAGCTTTTTCAAATTTGTATACTGCACCACCATTTGTGGCTGTAACATCACTTGACGGTGCACCCACATAAATGAAATTTCCACTGATTGCTAATCCATTACCAAACAGATCTGAATCACTTAATAATGATCCGCCTAATGCTAAAGTTTGGTCAAATATAAATGATTGATCATATTTGCTAAACACTTGTACGCTACCTGTATCAGCTATTATATCTTTAAATGCAGTTGCTTGATTATCAAATGTTGTGCCAGCAAGTGCAGTTGAACTATCATCTGCCAATGTATCAAACGTAGTAGCACGTTTATTGTCACCTTTGAGAGCATAAACTGCCATAGTGCCATCTCTCAATGTAATGTTTGTTCCAAATCCTGTGCTTGTATTAGTATCTAACTCTTTAATTTTTTTGTGTTGATTGTATTGTTTAATAGTAAGTGTTCTTCCTATCTCTGGTGCTGTGCTTAAAACTATAATGTTTGTTGATCCATCTAAAGTGTAGTTTGGTGTAGTTGAATCATTTGCTGAAGGATAATAAATTATGGTTCCGTCACTTACAAATAATTCTGTACCGTCGTGTAAAATATCAAAACTTGCTGTGAATGAAGTTGTAGAACCATCTGTGTCGTGTGTTGAAGTGTTGTTGATAAAGTGTGTTACTGCTCCTACTAAATTTTCGTTTGGTGCGCCTACCATTACATCTGTGCCGTCTTCACTTATTGCTAAACTTGAACCAAACTGAGCGTCTTCGTACACTATTCCACTAGTCAATGATTCATTTTCTACAAAGTAACCATTGTGCTGTCTGAATACATAAACTTTACCAGCAGTTGATGTTGTTGAATCTGTGTGTTCTGGTGCACCTACAATTATAGTGTTGCCATCTCCTGATATCGACAGTGCTTCTCCATATTTTTCACCAATTTCTCTATTGTTAGGTGTAAGTGTTTGCCATAGTGTGTAAACTGCTGATGATCCATCTGCTTCGTACTTGTAAACATACACTGTACCCTGATTTAACAAAGATGAATCATTTGGTCCGCCTGGTGCACCAATAACTAGGAATGTTCCATCATCACTTGATGCAATCGCTGAACCAAATTTTTCTCCTGTGCCTACATCTGGTGCAGTAATTATTTGGTTGAGCCCAAACTGGAATGATGTATCAGCTTTCATAACATGAACAACTCCTTGGTTAACCCCATTTGATCCTTGTACTTTTGTAACTGTGACTAATGAACTTGAATCAGCAGTGCCAAGACTTTCACTTCCTACAAAGTCTGCTGTGCTTGTCATTTTTACATATATTACATCAGCATTAGCATCGTTGTATAACACAGTACCTGTTGCTGTTGATGTGCCTCCAGTTAATACTGTAGTCCTAGTAAAGTTTTCTGGCGTTGCTGATACTGTTAATTTAACAACATCACTTGTGAAAGGAGCTCCCACAAAAACACGTTTGCCATCTTTAGTCATTGCAACGTCTGTACCAAAAGCATCATCATCATCATCATTGTTTTGTGTATGGTCAATAGTATTCCTTAATGCAAATGAACTTGCAGTGTCAGGTCTTCTGTACACATGCAACTGATTGTCGCCTGGTGCACCAACAGCCAAATATAAACCATCTGATGATACTGCTAACTTTTTGCCAAACTCTGCAGATGCTGTGATGACTTCATCAAAAACATCATCTGGTTTGTATGTGTATGCATTGGACACTGTTGATTTTTGGTATATTTTCCACAAGCCGCCATTTGTTGTGTAATCGTTATCTACATATACTACATCCCCAAACTGCCAACGTTTGGATGGCTCAATAGTGTCTAAATCATCAAAGTCATTGACTCTAACAGTTTTGAACACGCCTAACAATCCTTGGCTTGTTGTGCTGTCTGGCGTGCCTATGAACGGCACTGTAAATTTAATATTAGAATCTGTACTATCAACCGTTGGTTGCATTTTATAAATGCCATCAGCTAATGACTTGAATCCATATATGCCAATTAAATCTCCTTCAACTAAACCATGCGGTGATGATGTTGTAAATTGCAGTTTGTCATCAAAATGTTCATAGTTTGTAATATCAAGCGACAGTGTGTTGAATCTTTTTACGTCCCAATCTCCAGTGGCTGTGTTTGCAATCCAAACTCTGTATCCTTCTCTTAGCAAACTTGGATCTATATTAAGCAATTCCTCTTCGGACCAAACACTTGCGTCTACAGTATCTGGTTGAACATATCCTGCTATTGGATATTCAAATATTGCATTTGGATATTGTCCAGTAGTGCTATATGTAATTGTATCAAATATGTCAGTTGAAAACTCTGTTGGACTTTTTACTAACTCTGACGACGATACATTAATAATTTGCTGTGTATCATCTTCAACACCATCAGTAATTTTATAAATTTGCCTATTTTCTTTATGCTTTCTTTCAGACAATGCAAATTCATATTCTTTTGATGTACGATGACCGCCATATTCGCCAACTCTAAATGCATATTCTTCAAATATATCATAAGTGTTTGTTTGAAGTTTTTGCGGATTACTTTTAAATCTTAAAATAGGACTAGACGTACCTTTGTCACGTATCATACCTTGATAAAACTTGTATTGCGTAAGTTCGTCAATACCCAAATCATCAAAATAAGATCTGCGTTGATACCCAATCAAATGTTGTGCAAATTTTTGTTGATCTGCATTAAAATTGTCAGAGTCTAATGAATAAAAATCTCTAAATGATTCTGCTTTGGCATCCCAGTTTGGTAACAAATCATATCCTGGTGCTTCATCTTTTATTCTATAATTTTTGCCATCAAAAATTGAACCTGCATTATGATTTTTGATAACAGCATATATTTTGTTTTGATGTTTAACAATGTTGCCAATTTTATAATCTGTGTTGACAGTCCAATCAAACACTTCAGCTCTATCAAGTATACTACCTGGAGTATAAATGTCACCATTCCACCCTGCTGTTCTAAATCCAACTAGTTTAATACGATCTTGTCTGTTTCCAATAATAGGATCATACACTATGTCGCTAAATGATGTTTTATTGTCTAACAATAATAAATGTTCTTTTTGCACAGCACGAATATCTGCATTATAAATGCCATTTTCGTTTGGATCTGTGGTTATAACAAATTCTCCATCTAATCTGTTTGTGGATAAACTTGTTGGCGAAATAGGAAGGCCATCTTGCTGTAGCACAGTATAGTATTCGTCATAGTTTGTTAAGTCATCACCTACTGTGTTATCTCTTACAAAGCGTAAATTTGTAGATGCAGGAGACAAAGTTATTACTGAATTAATTGCCCAATTTTGTGTTGTCCAAAACAAAAATTCTCTAGTTGATAAATCCCAGTTAAGTGGTTGTTCTAATTCTTTACTGAAATCATCAAATACAAATCCTTGTCTTCTAAGATATTCTGCATATCCATATAAGAAATTAGCAACATCTTGTTTACTTTTTAGTGTTGAACCGTATGTAAGTTTTTGTGCGTTTTGTAAAAACTGTTTGTACTTTCTAACTCTTACTCCACCTTTTAAGGGAAGTACTTGTCCAATAGTTGTCCAATCAGTTTCATCAAACGTTTGACCACTTGTTAAATTTTTAGTTGCTCTATAAAATGTACTGCCATTTTTAACAACGTATCCTTTTGCGTAAAAACCGCCTGCCTGCCAAACAGTAAAGTCGTCTGTAACTGCTCCTACTATGATGTCTACAAAATCTGTAGCACTTTCTTTAACAGGGTAATAATTAAAAGTTCTATCAAAGTTTGAATACCCACTTATTTTAAATCCATCAGTAATTTTTTCTACAATCACACCCGAGTAGTTTGCTGTAACAACAGGAGCAGATGTATGCACTAACAAATCATAGTTTTCTTTAGGAGTAAACACACTTCTGTTTTGTGAAGTAGGTGATACAGCACCTATCATCACTTGCAAATTATCTTTGTTGCTGAAGCCAGCTAATTTATAACTCATTTGCACATCTAAGTTGTCTAGTCTATTGGCAATGTATGTGTCAGCAGTGTAACCTAAACTCTTAACATAATCAAACACAGTGTTTACAAATCCTGCGGTTAAGGTTGTGCCTGATGGTAAAAATAAATCTGATGGCGGTGTTCTGTAAGTGTTATTATAAACAATATGCCCAAGAGCATCTGTACTGTATCTAGAATAATCAAAATAAAGGCCTGCATATTTGGCTGGTTTTAATAAAAACTTAGACACTTGCTCTGCAAATCTAAAGCCTGAAGATCTTCTCCATGCAGTTTCTGCCGGTGCATGATCTCCAAACGCAAAGTTTTCTTGTTGATTGGCTTGTGTTACCGTGCTTGGGCCAATTATCCCAGCATTAGTAGGTGGTGCTATACCACCAGAAGTAGTAACAGGAATAATGCTGATTACATCCGGACTTCTTTTATATCTTGTGTAATATCCTTTTCTGTCTCCCCCAGCAATAAAGCCGTCTGCCATATCCTTCCATAAAATTGTATTTCCTTTAGTGTAAGGGGCTGGGCCATAAACAGCATCCCAGTAATCTGGTTTAACACTAAAGCCAACCATTTCCCATGGTGCAAAGTGTGGTTGATCTGTATCAAACCATTGTTTATAAATGTTTCTCCAATATCCTTGCAATAATGTGCCGTTAATTGAATCAACATACTTGCTATAATTGTATGTAAAATCGTTACCAGAATCGTATGTAGAATTTGTTGTATAATCTACAGCATTTGCACCTGTCCAATAATAAAAATCACGTGAAAACGTTTTGTTTATTTCGTTAATGGTGTATTCATTATCTCTAAAGTAACCATAATCAGCGTTACACAAATTTGCGTTGTATTTTACTTTAATATTATTGTAAATTCTTTTTTCAAACTCTAATAATAAATTATCTCTAAAATCACCATATGCTATTGTGATACTGCCATCATGTCCTCTTACTACCTCAACACCTACAACTGACGAATCCTCTGATTGATATGTTTGATCAAAGAACTTTAATGGTTCATATGCTGGTGCTAAACCTAACTTGGCAGGAGTTGCTGGAACATAAGATCCTTTAGTAGTATTGTGTTCTACAACTTTAAGTACATCATCTACTGCAATAGTGCTGAAGATTTCTATGCCTATTTGATTAGATGAATCTTCAGCTTTTGTAAATCCATAATCTTTGCCATGTACTAATTGTACATTATTCAAATATACATACACAGCTTTTGTACTAAGTGTTGCTAAGTCAAATGCATTTGTAATTGGATAATACACTACAGATGGATCAACTACTGTGTACTTTAACGTGGTTTGATCTTCTCCATGAGCCAACATGTCGGTATCATAAAATGCCATAGTTGACGTTTTGTTTTTATTAATCTGCCTTATCACTGTGTCTAAATTAGCATCATCTAAACCATCCAATGACAAGCCTTTTGTTAGATCAATGATTGAACGTTTAAATTTTTCATATTCACGTGCAGAAAATCTCATTGCTTTTGGCAAGTTCATTACAGAATCTTTCAAAAATACAGATGCTAAAGGTTGTGAACCAGAATGTTGCATGATTACAGAACCATACTCAAATATGTGTGGAATATCTCTTGATGAATTATCACCAACTGCTGTTCCAGTAAAGTCTACTGCTTCTTCAGTTGCAGAAGAATAGTGTTTAGTCAAATCTCCAAGTGTAAATGTTTTTAAATTTTCATTCAATGGATTGCGTTGTGCAGACAAAGGAACCTCAAAGTGTCCTTGTCCTGACGGTGTTCCAGTTTTGGAATGTGCTTTTACCGTAACTATGTCATTTACTGCACTTGCTGTTGTTAGTTTAATATAGACATTGTTATTTTTATGCAGTTTGGTCCAAGCTGTTGTATGGACTCCATTCACTAATACTGCAATGTTTAAATCACTTAAAACATCTGCATTCAAATAATGATCAACTATAAAATGTGTTTCATCTTCAATTGCTGTGTAAGTTTTAACAACTTTTTGTGGAGATACTATTTTATTTTTTCTCCAATTGTTAAAGAAGGTATGCTTAAAGTCACCTTTTCTTTCTCTGTGTAAGTGGAACTGTCTTAGATTAGTTGTTACAATTTCATTGTTTGCAACATAGTTAAATGTGCTTGAATTCAGTGTGTCATTTATTTGTAAGTCGTTGATTAAGCCAACACGTTTATAAAGAACATTTGTTCCGTAAATTGTATCTGGCGTGCCTTGATCTGATGTTGCTATTTCAAACATAGTCGTTCCTTCAAAACTTGAAGAAACGTAAGTGTCTTTATCACTAATACTAACATGATTACTGTCAAATAAGTCAAACAAAGGCTTTTGCTGAACTTTAGTTTTTTGTTGTGATTCTGTCCAGGTGCTGTCTTTTGTATATTGATACGTTTTGCCTTTATTACTTGAGCCACGTTTTGCAACAATAGATTGTCCTACAGGCACTGTTGTAGAATCATCTATCAAGTGTATTACAACACTAGAGGATATTGTAGTAAAATCAATTGTAAAAATTTTATCTTTTACATCTGGGTCTTTAGTGAAAACAATTTTATCTCCATTACGTAACTTTGTGCCATCTAATGTTGCACCTGTTTGTCCTTGGATATCACTCAATGCATCTGTGGTTGCTGTGTCTATAACATCCACTACAGTACCTATGGTCCCATGATTGTAAAGTTGGAACCCACTTAAAAATTCAACAATAGGTCTTTTTGCACGGGCGTTTTCAGATGTGGTTGTAATTGTGTTATTCAATTCATCAGCTTTGTCTATTACTGATTTGTGTACCCATCTATTTGATCTTGACCATGCATTAAGATCTGGACTAGCTCTATTGATTGTCCAATAATCTTTTTTTATTACTAAACCTGTTGAATTATCAAATCCAGTAGTATCAAAACCTTCTTCGCCATCTTCGTCCCATATTGCACCTTTTTCAGTAGAAAAAGCTTCTGGTATAACTAAATCTTCATTAGCAAGTAAAGAAATATGTTCTCCAACTTCTTCAACAAAATATGTTCTGTTTGCATACACAGATGTAACATCAGATTGCAATGTTATTTTCATAGAGTTAGATAGTGTGAGTCCTTTGTAGTCAGTGAATGCAACAACTCCAATTAAATTTTCATCAGGATCAAATTTTTCATCAGCAAGATCTTTTATGATTATTTTGCCTACCATGTTCACATGATTTTCACATTGGTACCAAAGCACAGTATCTTGTGTAGTGGAAGAATCTGCCGCTGGTACATGCAAAGTTACAACGCCTTTGTCTGTTCCGCTGTTGCTTACATATGCAGAATCAAACAAATCATCACCGCCTGTGCCTGGCTGTGTTTTAATATGAAATGGATGACCTTGTGCATCAATGTTAAAATTATAATTGTTGCCTTTGTAAACAATGATGTCAGGATTGCCATCTACTTTGTGTCCAAATTTGTATGCACCAAATCCATCATTTGTTACACTAAAAGTAACAGTAGCACCAGATGTTCCTGGGTAAAGAGGTATTGTGCTTATACCAGCTGGTAACCAGTAATATTGTCTATAATTTACAAACTTGTCTGCATCTATTGGAGGTGCATAAGAATAACTGTCTTGTTCAAACAATCTATCATGTTTAATTTTTGCACCACCTTCTGCATCTAGTAAATTAACAAAGTCAATATACTGCGATGCAAAGTCAATGTTTTCACCATTTGACTTATATGTAACTGTTGGTTCAAACTGATAATTGTTCCTGTCAGCTGTAGCTTCTTCTAAGAACACATCACTTGCTTTGTATGATGGTGCAGTTTTTATTCCTGCGTATCCAGAAAGTTTTTCTAACTGGCTAGGTTCAATTAGTTGATCAACCGTTGATGCTAAAAACTTTTTATTTTTTTCAGTTTGGAAAACTTGTGGAAGTAAATTTACTGACTTACGTGTCGATTTGGCCATTAGTAATAACCTCCACTGCTACTACTAGAACTGCTCGAACTGGAACTAGAACTAGAACTTGTGCTAGTGCTACTTGTACTAGACACAGTTGCAACAGTGGATGTTGTACTTGTTGGAGTCGCTGATGTTACTACTGTGCCTGTGGATTTAAGTTTGTCAGCTGATACTGAAGATATAATTTCTATGTTATCTACTGTAGCAGACGAAATCAATATTTCATTGTCCTCTGAATTAATCTGAAACAAAGAACCAAAAGCATTAGTAGATTGTGCAGGAACAAGAATAACACTCAGCAAGTCTGGCGCTAAAGCATTATGAATGTATGCCGCCAATTCAGTAAAATAAAATGTATCACCAAAATCCCAAAGCTCTAAAGAAAAATACGTATCTATAGCTTCTACAACTGATGACTTAATTTGATTGTCAGAAATATTTGCTTGTGGATTTTTTACAACTTTAAACTGTGCTTGTAATTCGTCCTCTGCCCCTGGTCCAAATAATAATCTGTACTCACCAGGATTAATAACCACTTCGTCTGACACACTTTTGTATTGGTCTAATGATGCCAAATATGACGTTTCTAAGTCAAATATTGTAGGAGCAGTTGGTCTTGTAGTTGCTTGACTTTTTGATAACCATTGCCTTAGTGCAATGTCATATGCTTTGGTCATTACATACACATCAATTAAATTACTTACAGCAGGATCTATTCTTCTTGATCTTGGTGCACCATGTTTGTAATTGTATATTAAATCTTGTCTACCTTTTTTAGCTGTGTATCCAGTAACAGCAGATAATAGACCTGTGCTTTCAGTATATTTTTTAAATGTACCAGTTGATAAACCTAAGTCATAAAAATAAAATAATTGTCCATCTGGATAAATTGTTTTGTCCGTAATATCACCTTCATATTGTGTTACTATAAAGTTGCTGTTAGATATTGGATTGTCTTGTGTAATATTGTTTTCTGTAACTTCTTGGAAGAATATAAATTTGTTAGCAACATCCGAGTCTGGTGCAACTATCAGTTCAAACAAGTCTGGATTGTCTACAACGCCATCATCATCTACGTCAAAAAATCCTACTTGAACTTTTCTGCTGTCCACGTATCCATCAGATGATAAAATAGTTTTTACAATAGCCCAATCATAATCATATGTTAAGTTTGACACAAAGTCAGGTTGTGTGTTAGATTTAAGTATTCTAATTCTATCTTTGATTGTAGCACCTGTGGTTGGATCATTTATTTTAACTGATTCATCAAAATAAAATTTGTTTCTAGACATGGATTCAAAAGTATATTTTGTAACTCTATAATACACAGAGTAAGAAATGCCGTTAGTCTCAAATCTCAAAAGCCAACTTGCATCTAAACTACCACTAGTTGTATCTAATTGATTTGATAAGCTGTAATCACCAGTGTTTAGATCATCTTGTTTAATAATATACCAAGTTCTTGTGTTATAATTGTATCCAAGTCCAAAATTGTTAAAAGCCTCAACTTCGTCAATTATTAATTTTTCCAAAGCTGTAGTAATAGTAACATCATATTGTGGTATAATTTCACTTAATACTGCTGTATCAGGTACCAAATCATTTAACACAATTGGTCCTGTACCATCTGCTAGGTTACCTAAACCACCATTGCTACCATCTCCTTCTACAGATACAACTTTAGTCCACAATACATCAGTGGTATCTGGACCAGATGTGCTTGTCAACGTTCCGTTTGTTTTGTGTATAAACTTTCCTGAAGGTGGTGTAAATTTTATCAATGCATCTTTAGTGATGTATCTTAAATTTGATGTTGATGCTGTACCAACACTTAATGCATTTGTTTCTTTAAAATATCCTGTAGTTTGATTAGTAGTGAAAGATGTTTTGTTCCAAGTTCTATTACTACCACCTAACTGCCTACTACCATTGTCATAAAAGAATTGTCTAACTGCTGACGATTTCATTTTGTCTAACAAATCGCCAACAATAACTTTTCTTACATCATCTCTAGTTGTGAATTGAAAATCAAATGATTCTGATGTAGTGTCTACATACAGCATTCCTTCATCTGACACAATGTCAGTTGCTGAATATACTCCTGTAGGATCTTGAATATCTAAAAATCTTGAAATGCCACTGCCTGCACGAGCCTGTGCTTTTAATTTTGCAATGGATGGGTTTTGTAGTTTTGGAACAATTTGATAATCTTCTGCTGTAATCATTCTATTGTTTGTATAGTATGATTGAGGCGCATTAGTTCTAATATCCCTAAGTGTTTCTGAAGCTGATGCATTTGTAACAGTAGTTTGTAAACTGCCAGTAATTGTTATGGTGTTAACTTGCCCATTAGTTGAAAGATATTCAACGTCAATAGCAACATTTTGCATGTTGGTTGGTTGTATAAAATATGTTAAACCATTGCTTTGTCTAAATGCACATCTAAAATTACCTTGTGGCAACGTGCCATACACACCATCTGAAAATACTAAATCAATTTGATCATTAGTTTTAGTTACCACAGCAAATTGATTGTTAATATTATTTTCCAGTGAATTGTAAATTACGTTGTTACCAGTGATAGCAGGTACTTTTTCCCACCTTTGGTCAATTACTCCAGCTTCATCTAGCTTGTATAAAAATACATCATCATTGTTGATGTTGTTTTGGTCAACAGTGACCACTGTATTTGGAGCAGTGTTTGTCACACTGAAATCTTGTTGAGCTAAACTACCTTGTTTAAAGTGCATGAAATATCCTGTGTTACTAGAACCAAAACCTCTACTATCATTTTTGTAAATTAAACTCATAGAGTTTCCTGGTATTGGTGGTTCTTCGTATAAGAATGACTCGCCAATAAATGAACTAGGCACTATTTCAAATTCCATGCTTATTCCGTTTATGTTTTTAGAAAAAGGATAAACTGGTGCATCTAAATTGGTTGCATTTAATCTGTACATTTCTGTAACAATACCTGCAATAGTATCTTGTGCAAGAGGTTTACCTACAAATTGTTCTTTTGGCATAGATGCATTAAGCACTGTATTAAATTGTTCTAGCCAATTGTCATTTGTGATATCGTTCCACAATATTGGAGTATTTGCTAAATCTTGTCCAGCTGAATCAAACACAGATTCAGTAGTTGTTATTGAATCTATTTTTAAAAATCCAGAACCAGCAACATTACGTTTTGGTTGGTATGATATCAGTCTTGCTAAACGCAACACTGATTCTTTTCTTTCTGCTAGATCAATAAAGTTTTCTCTAGCATTTAGATCAACTCTATAAGAAATAGATTGTGCTATGTAGGCAATTAAATCAATTAATGCAACATATTCTGATGATTCTATGAAATCATTGAAAGATTCTGCATAGTTAAGTTTGATGTAATCGATCATTGTACGTCTTATGGTGTCGAAATCATAAGACTTAAAATCAGACTGTGTGAAAGTCCTGTAAATTCTTTGCCATGTACGATTGGCAAGTAATGAGTTTTGTCGATTGGTTGATGCCATTAATCGTATTTATTGATTATATTATGTGGTATGTTAATTGATCTGGTTAGCAGAATAAAAAGTTGAGCCACTTGTGAGTAACCCTTGATTGTCATCAAATAATAGATCCAGTGTTTCACCTATGCTGTAGTAAACATATATCAAACTTATACGTATTTGTAATCCATGTTCATATTCATCAACAGATATCGAATCTAACTCTACTCGCGGGTCGTAATTAACCACATTTTCGACATCAGTTATGATTGAATTTTTAGTGTCTTCATCCAGTGGATCAAACAGATGAGACCATATATCAACACCAAAGTCAGGATTTTCTAATTTTTCGCCCTTGCGTATGTTGAAATGATTGAGCAAATCTTGTTTTACAAGCTCAAGATCATACACTTTTGGATCTTTAAAGTCGCGACCTTGCGTTGAAAAACCAGAAAATACTTGACTTCGTAGTTTTTTACCCGAAGTTTTTTTATCTTTATACGTTACTAGTGCCATTATTTCCAAGGACGGCCAGCAAATAAACCTTTTGAATTGCTGTTATTTTTAATGCCTTTATTATTGCTTGGCGTATACAACGTTGGTAGTCTACCTTTAACAAGTGTTGACGTTCTACCATCTGCCTCACGTTTATCTTTAGCCGCGGCAAGTTTTGCCTCTTGTCGTTGTCTTTTATAAGTTAATGTTGATATTCCATTAGCGGCCATGCAAATATTTATTCTCTAATATTAGGAGATTCTTGTTGCCTGTTGAAGTGCTATTATA
>MDSV01065194.1_pt1 | contig 32270 bp, 30 predicted proteins | sample 810851 | NCBI WGS metagenome assembly MDSV01 (sample SAMN05326640, study PRJNA326480) | marine metagenome | isolation source: seawater | place: Atlantic Ocean: North East | collected 2012 | reverse complement strand
TAGTTATAATTAGCTAAGGTCAAAAGGTTAGCCCATATCTGAAAAACAAGGGGTCGGCAGTTCGATTCTGCCTCTGGCCACTAACAAACATAAATATTAACTTATTTAGACTCCATAAAGACACTAGATATACAGAATACATTGTATTTAATTGATATTTATTTAAATATTTACTGAATTATCTATACTTACTTTGTGAGAAAAACTGTTTACGTGGGTATGGCGGCTGATGTAATACATCCAGGTCATATAAATGTTCTCAAAAAGGCAAGCGAACTCGGGGATGTAATTGTTGGGTTACTTTCAGATGAAGCAATTGCAAGTTATAAAAGAGTTCCATATATGAGTTGGGATGATAGGAAACAAGTTGTTGAAAACTTAGCTTTAGTACATAAGGTAGTCTTACAAAAAACATTAGATTACGGAGATAATATTTTAAGTTTAAAACCAGATTACTTAGTTCATGGAGATGACTGGAAAAAGGGCGTTCAGAAGGATACCAGAAGTAAAGTAATTGAATATCTCAGTAGCTATGGAGGTGAACTGATAGAAGTCCCATACACAATTGGAATATCATCAACACAAATACAGCAAGAAATTAAGAGAAATGGAATTACTGCAGATGAGAGACGAAGTTCATTAAAAAAATTGCTAGGTTTAAAAGACTATTTAACCTTTTTAGATCTCCACACTCCTTTAAGTGGGATTGTTATTGAAAATGCCAAAGCAATAGAAGATGGAAACAAAATAGTTGAATTTGATGGAATGTGGGCTAGTAGCTTAACTGATTCTACATCTCGAGGAAAACCAGATATTGAAGCTGTTGATTTCTCTTCAAGGGCAATAACATTAAATGAAGTGTTCGAAGTTACAACTAAACCAGTTATATATGATGGTGACACCGGAGGGAAGACAGAACATTTTACATTCACTGTCAAAAATTTAGAAAGAATAGGTGTTTCAGCGGTTGTTATAGAAGACAAAGTAGGACTAAAAAGAAACTCTCTTCACGGAAATGATGTTGAGCAATTCCAAGAAAGTCCAGAGAAATTTTGTGAAAAAATTATAGCCGGTAAGGACGCCCAGGCTTCAGATGATTTTATGATTATTGCAAGAATTGAAAGTTTGATATTAGAAAAAGGTATGGACGATGCAAAACTTAGAGCTGAAAAATATCTTGAAGCTGGTGCTGATGGAATATTAATTCATAGTCGACAACAGGATGGCTTAGAAATTAAAGAATTTTCAAAATACTATAAACAATTAAATGCCAACAAGCCTCTTGTTGTTGTGCCTACTTCATATAACTCATACACCGAAGAACAATTATTTCAGAATGGAGCCAACATTATAATTTATGCAAACCATTTATTAAGGGCTTCTTACCCTGCAATGGTTAAAACTGCAATGAGTATTTTGAATAACAAAAGAAGTAAAGAGGCTGATGATTCTTTAATATCAATTAAAGAGATTCTTAATCTTATTCCGGGAACGTAGATGAAAGCAGAAACCTTTGTTTCTAAATTATCTGAAATTAATATAAATAACTTCTATGGAGTACCCGACTCTTTAATGTCAAGCTTAAGTAAACACCTTGCAAGTAATAATAGTAGAAAAATTAATCATAAAATTCTTCATAATGAAGGGGGAGCAGTTGGTGTAGCTATTGGAAAATATGTATCAAATGCTGAAATATCTGCCGTTTATATGCAGAATTCAGGATTTGGAAATATTATAAACCCTATTACCTCCTTGACTAATAAAGATGTGTTTTCTATTCCCATTCTGTATGTCATTGGATGGAGGGGCAGTCCAGATATTAAGGATGAACCTCAGCACAAAATGCAAGGAAGAATTACTCTCGAACTTTTAAAGCTTCTTGAAATTAACTTTCTTGTTTTAGAGTCTGATGAAGATTTAGATTTAAAATTAATTAAAAATAATTTATTAAACAAAAAGTCCTTTGCTCTTGTAGTAAAAAAAAGTTTTTTTGACCATGACCCTACAGAATTTCCAAAGAATGAAAATGAACTACTTAGGCAAGACGTAATGCAAAAACTATATAGAGCATATTCTGACAATACTCTTTTTGTATCTACGACTGGAAAAACCTCAAGGGAACTATATGAAATATCAAAAAGTGATAATTTTAGAAAATCTTTTTTTACAATTGGTGGAATGGGTCATTCGAGCTCAATATCACTAGGAATAGCTGAAAGTAATCAAGATAAACAAATTGTTTGTTTTGACGGAGACGGCTCTTTATTAATGCATATGGGAGCAATCTCAATAATTGGTGCTAGTCCAGTTACAAATTTTCATTATATATTACTTAACAACTATTCCCATGAATCTGTTGGTGGACAACCTACAGTTGCAAACAAAATAAAATTCAAAGAATTTTCTTATGCAAATAATTTTAATTCTTATTTATCAATTGAAACACAATCAGATCTTACAAATTATATAAAAAACATTAAAAGTTATTGTGATAAAAAAATGTTTATTGAAATAGATATTGAGATGTATTCGGATAAAAACTTACCTAGACCAGATCTAAAGCCATCTCAGTATATTTCCAAATTTAATAATTAATAATTATGAAATATCTATTAGTACTTTCAAATGGCGGAAAGAAAAGATTTTATCACAATTATATGTATAGTAAATTTTCCTTAGATAGGAAGCTATCAGTTGAAATAACTGTTGATGATTATCCAGATTCTGACAAGTTAATAAAACTCATTAATAGTTTATCACATAGTAATTTTGATAAAATTTTTGCTATAGGTGGCGGAAGTGTTATTGATATTGCTAAAGTGCTATCTGTTTTTTTACCTATTGCAAATCAGCGTAAAATAAAAAATTTACAAGAAGAAGATTTAGATTTATTTAAAGAAAAAAAGATTCACCTAACAGCAGTACCTACCACATCTGGAACTGGTGCAGAAGCAACTCAATTTGCAACTATTTGGGACCATATAAATTTGAAAAAATATTCTATTGACCACCCAAGTTTGCTTCCTGAAGAATTTTTACTTGATTCAAACTTTTTAAATACTTTATCTTATGAGAACTTTCTTTACCCTGTTTTAGATTGTGTATCTCACACTTTAGAGTCTATCTGGAATTCTAATAGGAATGCTTCATCTTTAATTCTTAGCGAAAAGTCTTTGAAGATAATTAGTAATGAAATTGGTAAGTTAAGTAAACATAATTACAAAGATATAGACTTCTCAAAGATTCTACTTGCAAGTAACTTAGCAGGACAAGCGATTAATACTACTAGAACTTCAATCGCACATGCAATATCATATGAATATACTATTAAACAGGGAGTTCCTCACGGCCTAGCTTGTAGTTTTACAATTCCAAAAATTCACTACTTTATTTTAAAAGAAGTAAATGATGAAATTTACAAAAATTTCCTAAAATATACTTCAAAAATTATAGAACATTTGGAAAGCCTGGAGCTTTTAAATATGGTTAATAAATTTGAAAAAGATAATACAAATATCATTGACCTGTCTACATTAAACCCATCCAGGTTGAATACTTTTCTAGTAAAACCATCTATCAAGACTCTAGAGGATTTTACAAATGAATAATATTTTAGAATTTTTTAAATCTGAAATTGACAGGGATAAGAGAATTGGTCACTTGTCCTACTTTTTAATTTTTAGACCTGTCTCTTTTTTGTTTAGTACCTTATTTATTTTTTTGAAAATTAATGCCAAACAAGTAACTTCTTTCAGATTAATATTTTTAATTTTTACCTATTTATTTTGCTTAATAATTGACATTAATAATTATTACATAATATTTATAAATTTATTTGTTATTAAAATTTTAGATTTTTGCGATGGCTCACTTGCAAGATATTTTAACGAAAATACTTTGAAGGGTAAATTATTTGAAAATTTAGTCGACTATTTATCTTTCCTCTATCCGATATCTATATATTTATATAATTTAAGAACAGATTATTATTTCTATAATCGAGAAGTTGATTTCTTACTCACTATTTTTGTAATACTCTCATATTATTTTCCAACTTATTTGAGAAATAGAATTAAAATTTTACTTAATTTTGATAAAAACAGTAAAACAGGTATGAGTGAAAGGAAATTTACAAAACAAAATTATGACATTAGGTCGTTTTATGAACTTTTTCACAGTTTGATATTATTGCTTGTATTAGCTTTATTAGCTTTGGACTTGTTTAAATACACTTTAATTGTTTTATTTCTATTTAGAATATTCCCCTTTTTTAATGCAGTTAAGTCTTATAAAATATTTTATTAAGAATTTCTAATTCTATAACGCACCATTTCCTCAACAATTTTTTCTAGATTATATCTTGGTTCCCAATCAAAGTCTTTCTTCACTAATTTATTGCTACCTTTAATCCCTATAAGATCAATTTTTCTATAATTTTTTGACTCAGAAACTATAAAAGGTTTTCTATTAAGTTTATTTATAAAATGTACTTCTTTTCCATGAGCCTCTATCTCAAAATCTATATTTAGATAGTTTAAAGATTCAATAACAAACTCTCTTAGAGAAACTAATTTATTTGAGGATACAATATATTTGTTATTGCGTGTACTATTCATAAACATACTCATTAAGTTCATATAATCTTTTGCATGACCTATATCTCTTTCAATATCAATATTTCCAATATGTAAAATTTTTCTATTTCCATTTTTAAAATCCCATAGAAAATGAATAATTTTCTGAGTGAAAAAGTTACTCCTTCTAAACTCAGATTCATGACTAAACATTATTCCGATTTTAAAGTTTTCAATGTACATATTTTGTAATTTTTCTTGTACAAAAAACTTAGATTTCGCATAGTTACTTAAAGGCTTAGGTATAGTCAATTCGTTAACTGTTTTATTTTTATAACCCTCATAAATGGTTGATGAAGATGGAAAAATAAATTTTGTATCTCCGGATAATTTTTTTATTGAATTAATAAGGTTCATTGTGTTTTCTATATTTGAATTTTTTGTTAATTCTTTATAAAAAAAACTTTTTTCAACACTAGTTTGTGCACCCAAATGGAATATGCTTTTTGGCCTGTAATGCTTTATGGTATCTTCGACTTTTTTTCTGTTTGAAAGATCTAACTCCTCAAATTTTATTTTTTCAAAGACTTGAAGCTCTTTTAATCTAAAAACGATCTGTTCTGATTTTTTTTTAGGTCTAAGAAGACCTATAATTTTGTAACCATCATCAATAAGTTTTTTTGCAAGAAAAGCACCATCTTGACCAGTAATACCAGAAATAATTATTTTTTTATTTTTTTGCAATTTTGGCCACGTAATTTAATGCTTCAGAAAAACCAGTAAAGTTGTTTAAATGTCCTTGCCAAACTTCTAGAACCTTTGTTTGATCTAATTTTAATATATCCTCTAAATTGTCAAGTTGCCCTTCTCCAAATTCAACACCTTCTCCATCTTCGCCAATAGAATCTGATACATGAAGATGTTTAGAGAAATTAATTAAATTCCCGTACCATTCTTTCCAATCTGCTTTTGAGGAGTTTGCCGACATAATTAAGTGAGCAATATCTAGACAAATATTAATCTTATATAAATTTATAAGTTCAATATCTTCATAATCAGAAAATACTTCTGTATCAAAAGATCCTCCAAAATACCATGCTTTCTTAGGCAGCCACTGTGGTAAGTAATTAATATTTTGTTTTTTGTATTTATCAATTAGTTTTTTAAGATTTAGGTAAAACTCCTCTTTTTCAGAGTATGAATTAACTCCAATACTTGAAACTAAAATAAAATTATTAGTTTTGGTACTAACGTTTTGATAAAAATCAGTTACTGTTTCTATCATTTTTATGGAGTCAGATTTAATTTTTTTATTGTCAGAAAATGGATTGAAGAGTGTGTGTTTATTTAAATAGTCTGGAAGGTGTATAGTTATTTTTTTATTTTCAAGCAATTTTGTATTTTTATAATTCTTTAACATATCTACTTCTTTGTAGGAGAGGTGAAGTTCAAAATTGTCTAATTGGAATTTATTTAAAATCATTTCAAGATCATGAAATCTTATGGGCAGTGATATTTTAAGTTCGTTAAGCAGTTTTAACTTATTTTCACTTACCTTAACTTCTTTTTTAAAATGTGAAGAAGTTAAAACACTCCCTTGGGATATTGGAAGAGTTAAAATTTTTTTTGTTTGAGAATCCCATTCATTTATGGAAAGCCCAATCCTTGGCGCTTTTACTTCAAAATCCTGAAGGGAAACTTTTTGATTTTTTTCGATATCTTTTTTTGCATAAAGAGATGTGCCCAAGTTCTGCATATTTAGAATCTCTCCTTGGTTAATTGGTTTCTTGGAGTCCCCCATAACGTTTTGATAGCTATTTAATAAATACATAATTTTATTCAGTTCATCGGGATCAGAGCTGGTTGAATCATCAAGACCGTCACCTTGTTTGTTTAAAGTAATATGCCTCTCAACAATTTCGGCACCTATGTAACCAGCTATAATTGGAATTTCATAATTTTTATCGTGACTTGAATAACCTACTACTATTCCTTTATTTTTTTTCAACTCACCTATAACAGATAAATTTTGAGACCCTATCTCAGCTGGATAGTTTGATGTACAGACTAAATATGCAGATTTCTTAAGGAACTTATATTTATTAATATTATTTTTTATTTGTTTTAAGTTATGTCCTCCAGTGGACATAACTATTAATTTATTCTCTTTACTTACAGCTTTTATAAGATCAAAATTAGAAAACTCTGCAGAAGGAATTTTAAAAAAATCATAGTCTCTATCAGTTTTAATTATTTCTTCGAAGTCTTTTCTATTGAAAAAACTTATTCCAACTTTAAGACCTTTGCTATGGGCATACTTTTTTAAAGTTTTTAATTTTGTTAATGATAAATATGATCTTTTAATTTCATCTAAAATCATTTCATCACCAATCTCATTTGATGATTTATAAAATTTCTCTATATTTCTATATTGAAATTTAATTGCCCAACATTTGTTTTTAGCAGAAATATCAATGAGTTTTTTTGCCACATCAATAGATCCTTTATGATTAATACCTATTTCAGAGATAAATTTTATATTATTTGTTGTCATATTTAATTTATTGGTGAATCTATTTTAATCGATACAGATCTCTTCTGATTTTTTTTAAATTTAAATTTATTAAAAATTAACCCCATCTCATTAAGCCTATTATTAACTAGCGTTGCATCGAAATATTTAGTACTTTGTTGCCAAATCCTATATTGTGAAGTTAATTTTCTAAATGAAAAGTCTTCAGGAACTCCAAAAAAATATAATACCTTCTTTAGCAACTCAATAGCAAAATTGCTTTTAATAATATTGTATTTTTCTAAAATTTCGAAATTAATTTCACTATGTTCAGATAGGGATTCACTTACATGCTCTGCAATAGTTGAAGCACTATTGCCATATTGATAAATTAAATCGTTTAAAATACTACTTTTTTTTGAAAGTTTAGAATTTAATTCAGAAGATCTTTTATCTTCTATTATCTCTTTTAATATCTCTATGTTGGTGCAATTAAAACTTATATCTTCAACCAAGTCTATTTTAAAAGGATTATTTAAAAATTTCAGATTTATAGGTAAAACATTACTTAATAAACTTTCAATAGATGTAGTAGATGAACTATGAAATAAATATTTAGCACCTTCAAGAGATTTAATAAGAGTTTGATTATGTGTAATCTCCAAATTATTATAATTTGAAAATTTTTCAAAATATATTTTAGAATTTTCAAATGGATGTATTTTTAATTCAAAAACTTTTTCCGGGTAACTATCAAGTATTTCTTTGAATGTATTTATAAATATATTAAAACTATTGTTGTGTTGATTTTGTAAATCTCTGACATACTCTTCATTGCCTCCTGAAGCCAACCATGATTTAATTTCTTTTTCTGGACTGAGTAGTCTTGGATTTGCCAATGTAAAACTTGTTAAGAATAAAAGCTTTTCTTTAATAGCATTAATATTTCTTTTTTTATTATTTATAAAGTATGTATCGTATTTTGGATGACCAGTAACGATTTTTTCTGCTTTAGGAAACCAGTTATTATTGATTGCATACTTACAAATTTCATCATTCCAAAAGAATACTTGATCTATATTCTCTCTTAAAGAAATATTTTTAGTTAATCTTAGGCTTTCAAATTTTTCAAAATCTATAAAAGCGCCTCCTTCTTGGTCAAGTAATCCTAGTTTGATTCCCGCCTCTGCATAGCCAGTGGTATAAAATTCATTTTGCTTTCTAAGGTAATTTAAAACTATATAGTCTGGTCTTATTTTCTTAATTTCTAAATGTTGAATTCTTAGAGGTACTAGAAATGGTTCAATTTTTAATTTTTTTAGTTCAATTGCTAATAATGCTAAAGGACCTAAATCTCTAATTACATCATCAACAATTATTGCTACTTTTTTCATGATTCACTCCATTATTGTGAAAAATAAAATTAACATGTTAGATATGACAAAAAAATATTTTATTATTCCTGCTAGAAAAGGCAGTAAAGGTATAAAAGATAAAAACATTATTGATTTAGGAGGGATACCACTTTTTATTTGGTCTTTGATTCATGCGCAATATATGCATAAAAGTGAGGATAGAATTTTATTCTCATCAGATAGCGATGAGTATTTAGAAATAGCTTCAAAATATTCGCCAATACTGATTAAAAGGAGTGAATCATTATCAGATGATTACTCAAGTACAGAATCAGTTATGTCGCATGCACTTAAAAATTTTGAAATATCTAAAAATGATGACATCGTATTATTACAGCCAACAAGTCCTTTCAGATACAAAAAAACCTTAGATAAATTTTTAGACATAATTAACTCAGGCTCTGAATCAACAGTAACAGTAAAAGCAACCCATCCATTTGTTTGGAAAGAATCAAAAAGTGGCCTTTACGAAAAAAGATTTTCCGAGAGACTGCCTAGGCAAATTTCAACACCTACATATATTGAAACTGGGTCTATGTATCAAGTGAAATTTAACTATTTTTATGAAAATAAGTTACGCAATAAAGACCATTCGAACATACTAATCACTCAAGATATTGAAAATATAGATATTGATTCAAATATTGATTTAGAATTGTCAAAAATTTATATTGAAGATTACAAGGCCCAATGGGACGAGTTTAATATTTAATATTTTTCCAGCTAAAATTTAATGTTCTTAAATTTCTATAAAGTAAGAAAGTTGCAAATATTCTAAGTATCAATAGATAGTAAATTATGTAATAATATTGCCCACTAATAGCTAGAAATAATGAAAATAATAAATGTGTTTGCGCAAAGAATGTAAAAATTCTGTGGAATTGAGCTCTATTTTTATTTTTTTTAAAGAATTGCCTACTATTATCAACCATATAATTTTCACTAGAAAAATTTCTATCTATGACAGTATTCCCAATAATTGTTAATCCTTCAACATTAATTGGTTTAAAAGCCCTGTGCCTCATTCCATAAAATGCTGAAAATCCAAATGAAAAAATTATAAAAATAGTAATAAATAATTCAATCTTCAATACCTGTAAATTTACACCTTCTCTACTACTAATAAATGGTAAATGAAAATACACTAATGGAATTAAGAAATCAAAGAGTCCATCAATAAACTTTCCATACAGTGATTGGGTTTTATAAAACCGTGCAAGGTTTCCATCGACAAAATCAAGTATTTGACAAAACAATGCAGTAAAAAAAATAATTACGATTTGGTTCGAATTTATGAATATAGAAACTATAAAAAGAACAGAAATCATCACTGCTCTAAAATAAGTTATTGAATTCGAACTTATTCTTAGGTAAGCCAATGGAACGGCTATAAAAACCGATAATGGTCTAAAGAAATATTTATGTGCATATTTAGCTTTTGGACCGGAATCTAAAATTAAATTTTCTTTCATTAATTTGTAAATTTCTGGTATTTTCATGAAATTGATTATAGTATTTTAAAAAGGGACTTTAAATGAATTATGATAAATACTATAAAAAATGTAAAAAAAACTACAAAGGTCCTGTAAGGGACACAGATTTTTACAATAACCCTGTAAGGGTAATACCAAAAGACTTTTTCTCTAACAACTACTTTTTAACAATAAATGATGTGGCCGAGAAAATTAAAAATTATTTTGATAACTTGATAGATGATGAAATTATGGTTTATCACAATAATATATGGGAATTCGAAGATGAGTTAGATATTATTGCAACCGAATTAGTAAGTTGGCTCGAAGAAAATTTTTATAATTGCTATCTCTATGTTGACAAAATCTATATTTATAGAACGAAGCAGCTTAAAGAAAGAGAAGCATCCTATATATGGCACTATGATAATAATCCGCAAGAGTTAATTAAAAATATCATCTATCTTAATGAAGTAAGTGATCTCAATTCTCCTTTTGAATATTTAACAAATGAAGAGGGTTTTGGAGTATTACATGAAACTCAAAGAAAAGGAACTAGATTATGGAAATCAGTCGAAGGGAGATTAGATAATTTAGTTAATGAATTAATTGCTAATGGTACTCATCAACCTTTTAAACTTACAGGACCCCCAGGTACAACATGTGGCTTCTCCAACGATATTATTCATAGGGCAAATCCAGTTATTCATGGTTACAGGGATGTAATTAATATAAGAGTTCATCCTTCTATAAATAAACCTCCCCATCTGCTTGACCGGAAATGGACTACGAGTAGAGAAGTTTCAGGTGTTGCAAATAAAAATCCCGAAATTACATGGGAACAATTAATTTAAATTATTAAACAAATTTAATATATTGATATTATTTGATTGTTCTGCAAACTTACTTAAAGTATATTTTCTATTAGACAATCCTTGTTCATCAACATAGTTATTATTTTTTAACAAGTGTATTTTATTTTTAAAGTCATTCAAATCACTTGAGTCATACATGAAGTAATTATTTCTTGGAAACAATTGCTTCATTCCACCTAAGTTTGGTGATATTACAGGAAGTCCAATAATTGAAGCCTCACTAGGAACCATTCCTTGGCCTTCATAAAGCTTTGTTGGAAATACTAGTGCCCTAGCACTGCTTAATTCAGCATAAATTTCTTTTTGAGAAAGAAACCCTAAAAATTTAATATTAGATTTCTTGTTTTCAGTCTTTAGGCTTGTGTAAAGAGGTCCATCGCCAATAATTTTAAGTTCATATTCATCAATTTCTTTCCAAACATTCAACAATTCTATAATCCCTTTCTCTTGAGAAATTCTCCCAACAAATACTACATTTTTAGATTCGCTTGGCTTTTCATTGATAAGTACAGGAGACTTAACACTATTATTTAACACTTCTATTTTTTCTGTATGGAATCCAAGATTTTCAAAATATTCTTTATGAAAATTACTTAAAACTAAAATTTTTTTGATATTTTTAAATTTTAAACTTTGATAAAATTTTTTACTATATCTTGAAATTATAAAAGAATATATAAAAGAGTTTTTATAACATCTATAAAAGATACCCATAAACCTATTTTGACTATTGCACTTATGACATATATTGTTTTCTCTAAAATGTATACCATTTAAACAATCGACCCTAAAATTATGAATTTTAATAAGAGTATCTATATTCTTTTTTCTTAGTGCATTAAATATAGAATTTGATGCTGTAAACCAGGTGTTATGTATGTAGGCAATATCAGGTTTGAATGAATTTAAAATCTTCATTGTCTTGAAATAGCTAATAGGATTACTTTTTGAAAATACTAAATTAAAAAAATTTATCAATAAATTATTGCTGTTTGAAAATTTCAGTGTTCTAACATCAAATGAATCTGAAAGTAGTTTGATTTCTTGATTAGCAACTGAGTCTTCTCCACCGAACTTTTGATATTCATTATGAATAATTAATATTTTTTTCATTAAGTAATATTTTTTTCAAGTAAATAATCAATAGCTTCAGCTACAGCACCCTGCCCACCTTTATTTTTTGTAATATAATTTGCTGACTTTAATGCATCTGGCCTGCTATTTGAGGGGGCGAAACCAATATATGCATTTAAAATAATTTCTGCATCTGCATCACCATCACCCATATATATTAAGTTTTTATAATCATAGTTGTTTTCTATAAAATTAATTCGATCTTCTTCTTTAACCAACGTAACTTTAAATCCCATATCTGATATTCGCTGAGATGTTATTTTGAATCCTCTTTGGTCAGCGGATATAAATGTAATATTAATTCTATTTCTTATTTTGTTAAGCATATATGAATCATGTGGGCCAAATTTTTTAAATACTTTACCTTCTTCACTGTAAAGAAACCCACCATCAGTAAGAACTCCATCTACATCTAAAACAAAATTATACATTTTTAATTGCCCAGCATCTCTTCCTTGTTACTTAACATATCTATTCCATAATAGAATAAAAATCTTGAATATGGATGATGATGAAGAGGAGCTATATTTATATAAATTAACCCACACAATGTATATATTTTTGAAAAATCATAGTTATTTTGATTACACCATTCTTTAAAAGAGTTATAAATTTTTAAATTATTCTTTGGAAGATCGATTTTAATATTAATTTCATTTTCACTTTCAGAAATTCTGTATTTTCCTTTGGTAATAATTGGATGTGGGAGCAAAATTCCATGAAGTAATTTAGCTAAATCATAATAAATATCACCATATTCAAGCAATCCATTAAAATCTTGTCTCCAATCCAAGAAAATAAATTTATTATTGGAAATGAGAATATTTTCGAAATGAAGGTCACCATGAAAATTGTGAGGTTCACCTCTACTCAGTAGTTCCCAATTTACTGTATCTAATATCTCATATGGTCCAATAATTTTTTTATTATTTAAAATGAGTTCTCTATCTGAATATGGATATAGAGATAAGAATTTTTCCAACCTAAGGAATGTTTTATCTTTATAAAATTCTGTACATGAATTCACAAATAAATTATATTCATTTGGATTAAGTGAAACTTTTTTCCAAAAATATTCTAAATTTTTCATCAAATTTTTAAAGTTGTTTAAATCTAAACAGTTTGATAAAACTTCTCCATCTTGATAAGAATAAGAATACATATGTAATTTTTCATCAATAATTTTTGGAGTAAAATCTTTGAGAATTTTTTGTCTGTCAATTCGATTTCTGATAAATTTTGAATCAGATGAAAATTTAATTACTTTATTATTTATAAACCAAATTTTTTCATTTTCTTTTTCTAGAATATTAATTTTATTTTTTGAAATATCTTTAAATTCTTTTCTAGTTTTATTTAGTCCAGCTACATTTCCCGTATCTCTCCATTCATAATTCAAAGGTTTAAATTTTTTAATCATTTTGGATATGGGATAAGACTCACCCTTTAACAGAAACTCATGCTCATTTTCTTCTATAATATCTTTAAATTGTTTAAAGTCTAAAATTCCTGCTAGCCCAATGTAAGCATTTTTACTTTTTGACAAAAGTTTTTCATTTAGAGCTGCAGCTTTATCATTAATAATGTCAATAGTTCTATAGTCAGATGGATTATTGATTTCTGAATAACCAATCCAATTTTCATCAGGTTTTGGAATATTTCCGTTAACTAAAGTGTCACAAGATGAAAACACAAAAGGACCATCAATATATTTCATAACTTGACTCATTGAAAAACCAAGACCTGAACCTGGACCCTCATAGGGATTAATTGTTTCAAAAATAATGTCCCTATCACTATGAGCAATATCGATATAGTCAACTAAGTCTGAGCCTTTATATCCTACAGGAATTATAAATTGACAATCCTCAGGAAACTTATCTATTATATGAGAAATTATTGGCTTGAAATCAATTTGAACAAGTGCTTTGTTAACATAAAGCGTTTCTTGGAATAATCTTGAACCTACGCCAGCTGCTGGGATTAATATTTGAAAAGACAATTATTACTTAGGTTCTTTTATAGTCATCTTGCAATCTAACAACATCAGTGAGTTGAGGAGTGCTTGATTCAAGATAATAGCAATCGGTTATGCCATACATTCTGTGAATCTTTCCAGGTGGTAAGACTATATAGTCATTTTCTTTGAGTTCCATTGTAGACAAGTTAGATTCCTCATCCCCAATCGTTAACTTAAGTGATCCACTAAGTACATACACAGTTTCATGTTTATGTTCATGATATTGCAAGCTACATTGTTCACCTTTTTTCATAAATAGTCTTTTTACAACATAATCAGTATTGTTTTCTAAAAGTTCCTCATGACCCCATGGTTTTTCAATTTTTTTTATTTCCATCCCAAACCTTTCAGCTAGTACCCCTATAAATAATATATTCTAATATACATGTTTATACTAAGGGCTACTTCAATATTAGCTAGCATTTAAAAGCGTGGATGTTTGATATTTTTCCTAAATCTCCAATTATAATTTTATCAATAACTTCTATTTCTTCACCAGCTACTTCAATTTTTAAATGTACAAAAGCAACTTTGTTTGATATTGAATAGCTTTCAATTAATAAATTAATATCTCCTACATTTTCAAAAAAGTCTTTGTTAAACTTCAAAACATTTTCAAGACCATTAATCGAATTATCCCAGTCTGTAAGTTTAATATTTGAATCTAAAACACTTTCAAGCCCTGTAAGATTTTTATTTTGCCAAAATTTAAAATAATCGAATATTATTTTTTTTACATTTTTATCCATAAATTAAAATTATAGTGAGTTTAATAATGAAAATTGCAGTTTGTTTTTTTGGCATATTAGGTGGCACAGAAGGAAAAAATGGAAAAGGAACTTCTAAGCCAATAATTGATATAAGTAAGGAATATTATTACAAAAATATAATCACAGATAATACTGATATTTTCATACACACGTGGTCTAAAGATTATAAAAACGAAATTATTGAAGCCTTTAAGCCAAAGTCATATATTATTGAAAAGCAAAAAAAATTTAAAATCCCCAAATATATTTTTGGAATCAAAACTCAATCTAGAAAAATGCAAAAAATTAGGAAGCAAAATCATTACAGCAGGTGGTATTCAACAATGAAAGCAATGGATGTAGTTCGTGATTATGAATTGAAGAATGATGTTAAGTACGACTTGGTTCTGATGACTAGGTTTGACATTGCATGGGAAGAAAAAATAAACTTTGAAAATATTCCCTTGGATAAATTTTATTCCTCAAGTTGGATTAGGAGATATTGGCGTGATTCAAAAGAGCCAATAAAAGATAAGCTTTGGTTTCCAATGCTAGAAGAAGCAATAAACAAAGATGCACTTTTATCAAAAACTTACAAAGAGTATGTCGGATATCCACATAATAATGATGGTCTTTTAGATTTTTGGTTTTTATCTAATTCCGATAATATGTATAAATTTTCTAGACTCTATAATCACATAAATGAGTACATGAAGCCAGGAAATTGTCCTACAGACCATACCGGATCAATCTCTAATCACCAGTTAGCGCTTTACCACCTTCAAAAAACTGATTTAATAAATAATTTAACTTTTAAATTCGAAAATCAAAAAGAATATAATTCAATCCGCAGAAAATTTTTTCTAGCTAAAGCTTAAGTTATGACTTTATTTTCAATAAGTTTTTTGAAGTATTTTGTTTCTAGCATATCTTTTCTTTTTCCAAATTGGTAAAAATCTAAGTCAGAAATTATAAGAATATAATCGCATAAATCTATAAATTTTCTTGAATGGGAAATTAAAAAAATAGTTTTCTTATTTTTAATATTTTTTAATAAATCGAAGACAACCTGTTCGCTTTCAAAATCAAGATTACTAGAAGGTTCATCAAGTAAGAAAATATTTGACGGTTTAAGAAAAGACCTTATGAAATTTATTTTTTGTTTTTGACCACTAGATAGATTGATTCCACCCTGACCTAGTGTATTTGGAAGTTTCGACTTTAATTCTGATAGACCTAATTTTGTTAAAATACTTTCAAATTGCTTATTATTGGTAACTTCAGACAACATATTGAAATTACTTGTCAAAGTGTCATTTATAAAAACTCCTTCTTGTGGCATGTAGGAAATATTTTTGTAATAGCTCTCATTTTTAATTGTTTTTATATTATTGTTGTCAATTAATATATCACCTTCATAGTCCGTATAGATTTTTAAAAATAAATCAAATATTGTAGACTTACCAGCGCCTGACGGTCCAAATATTCCCACAGTTGAGTTCTTAGGAATTGTAAAATTTAAATTATTAAAAATTAATGTATTATCGTACCCAAATTTTAAATTATTAAATTTAATTTTATCACTAAAGGGTATGTTTTCTAAGGTCCCATCTTTTCTTAAATCCGCTTTATCCTGTTTTAAAAAATCTTCAACCCTTTCGACATATGGATAGTTTGAATTAATATTTATTCTTAATGCATTTAATGATGATATATTGGGAAGTATCTTAAATAATAATACTAAAAATGGAATCAACATAACCAGCCATGTTTGCTCTTCATTCCTAAACAAATAGGTTCCAAACATTAGAAGTACACCAATTGAAAAAGTATTAAAAAAAGCACCAACTGGTGATGTTAGTCCAGATTTAACATAATAATTTTTCATATTGTCAAATTGCTCTTGATATTCTTCTAATAATCTTTCAATATTTGGCATTAATTGTTGATAAACCCTCAGAACTTTAAAGTGTTGAAGGGAGTTTTGAGCTTGAGAATTTAAAATCATTTGCTTTGAAGCTATTTTTCTCTGTACTGAGATTAGATTCTTTTCAATTATTCTTGTAGAGAAAAAATTAATAAATATAAAGAACACAACACTAAAAACTGTTAAAAAAGGTGAGACTAAAAACATTACTATTGAAAAAATTAATACTGAAAGAAAGGAATAAAAATTTAATAACAATCTTTTATTTATTCCACCAATTTTCCCAGGGTCTGTTGTCAGTATTGTAAAAGATTCACCGGAAGACTTTTTAAAAAATTCTTTGTAACTAATTGTGTCAAATTTATCTTTTATACTCCTTAGGACTATATTTCTTATTTTATAATCGATATTATTAGAAATAAGTAAGTTAATATATCTCATTAATAAGTCAATTGCAGCAAAAATTATAATTAAAGAAGACGTAAGGATAATCTTTGTTTCAAAGTTTCCACTACTTGTTGAATTTAAAAAATTATCTAAAAACCTAAAGGGGGTATCTTCAAAAATATTTCTACTATTTCCATCAAGTAATGGAATTATTAATCCAATACTTAGACCAGAACTAATTGAACCAATTGATGATAATAATACAACAATTAACACGCTCAATTTAAATGATTTTAAGTATTTAAAGGTTTCAATATAATTTGAGAGGTTTAAAGTTTTTTTATTTATCATTTTATATATTTAATTTCTTTCTTAAACAAATTTAGATAATACTTAATATCAAGTTCTTCTTCAATTTCTATTTGGAAATTATTTTCTAGCAGAAATTCTGAGTAGTAAGCCTTTAGCTTATTTAAATTTTCTTCATCTAATATGTTTAAATTACCATCCATTAAGGCTTTAAATCGCCTATCCCAATCTGCTTTATTCTTAACTATTTTGATTATCTTATTTCTTGAGTAATGAGTTTCTGCAGCTTCGACGACAGGTATTTTTAATATTCTAGCTTCTAGTCCTATTGTTGAGTTATATGTTAAAACTCCACTTGAAAGGTTTAACATTTTGTAGGAAGAAATATTATTAAAAGGTTTTCTTATTTTTACATTATCTAATAGTTTTGTTTTGAGTCTTACATATTTATATAACTTCTCTCTAGATGGTCTTTTGGGATCATATTCAGCTGGATGTGTATTAAAAATAAAAAGATATTTAGGATAAAGTTCTGTAAATTTAATTATTTCATCTATCCATTCATAAATATTTGAAAAAACAGTATGTGTGTTTATTTGTGATGTGTCGTAGGGGAGATTTAAAAATATTGAAAAACATTTTTCATATTTATTATTTATTTTTAAATCTTTATTGTTGTTCCAATTTACAAAAGAAAATGGATCAACTTTTGCACGGACTTTATTATCTATCAACTTATCAATTTTTTTTAATTCTTTTTCCTTAGGCTTACTATTTTTTGAATTAATAATATTTAGAGCTGCATATTCCCTTGAAAAGAAAATACTATTTTTTCGACTTCCATTTTCAAAATATCTAATATTAATATTATTTTTTTTTGCCCAAAAACTAATTATGTTTTCTGGGTATGTTCTTCCATTAAATAAATAAATAATTTTTGGTTTCCCATTTTTTATAATTAAATTTTGCATATTGTTTATCCAAGCATTGGCTCCTTTGGTCATTCTTTTTTCAATAATTTCTTTACTTTTACCCGAAGGTTTTGAGTTAGCAAAAATATTTTGTAATCCGTGCAAATAATTAAAATTTTCAATTTCCTTATTGTTAAATTGTTCTGTTGCGTATTCTGAAAAATTTAATTGTAGTTTTTTTGGGATTAAATTATTCCTATTTCTAATACAGGATTTACATGGCATATCAGAATTAGGCGAAAGAGTTTGAAAGCCAATATTACAACTATTCGGACTTCCGTCACAAGTTATAAAAAAAGTTTTATAACCAAGGTGAATTAAGGTTTTTGCATAGAACATTATTCCTAAAAATGCGCTGCTTGGCTTATGAAAAAATGAAGAGTAGTCAAATATCCATATGACTTTACTTTCATCGTTGCCCTGATTAGTAAAAATATTTGTATAATTTGTAAGTTTAGAAAACTGAGATTTGAAGCTAAAGAAGAACTTTCTTAAGAACGTCTGAAGAATAAAGTATCTAAAAACATTAGTAAAGTATTTTATATAATTTAACATTAAATTACTCTTATTTTTCTTAATATTTTTTTAATAAATCCTTTGATACTTACATCAAAAACAATTCTATTTTCTAATTTAGTGGTATTAAAATCTTTACTTTTTATAACATCATTTTCCAAACTTATTTCTGTATCTGGAAAAGAATAATTTACCAAATCTTTTTTAAAACTTTCTTTTGTGTGGGTACTTTGACTAGTGAATCCTATATTTTTTGTTAAATTATATTTTGGAACAAGTACATGTTTTTTGGAACATATCATATAAAAAACCAAATCATAGTCCCAACTTTTTAAAATTTTTAATTTGACTAGTAAATAAACTGAAGACCAGTAGACAAATGATAATGGATGTAAAAAGTACTTTTTTAAAATTTTTAAAATTATAAATTTTTTTTTAAAACTCCTATATTCTTCCCATTTCTTTTTACTTATATACCAACCCCAAATGTAAGGAAAGTCGGAATAGTAACTTGAATTAATAAACTTGTCGCATGGAGAATTCAATGAAATAAAAAATAAATCTGATTCGCTTTTAAGCCTGTGCTTATGTGTTGCTATAAACTCGAGAGCTGATTTAGATAAAATTACATCATCTTCTACAATCAACAAGTCTTTATCACTGTTTTTAAAAAATTCGTCAATTGCAATTGGAATACTTGTTATGATTCCATAATTAATTTTTCGCTGTGTATAGTTTTTAACATAATTCTTTGTGGAAACAATTTTTTTAATTTTTTCCTGTTCAAGGCTATCATTCTGATTCTTGGGACCATCTATAGATATATTTATATTATTTAAATTTAATTCGTATAATTTTTTCAAATTATCTGAAATAAAATTTGAACGATTAAACCCTAAAAGTAATATCTCAATTTCTTCCATATTTTTTATTCTAAAAATTTTAATTTATATTTTCTATACTCAATCATAACTATTAATTGATAGAATTAAATAATACATTGAATGTTAAATTTTTATTAGGGTAAAGCTTTGAAAACACCTTTAATACCGTCAATCAGTAATAAAATTTTGTTTAAAAATTTGTACTTACTGTTTTTATTTGTAATTTTATCAATAGGGATAAATCCAATTATTGGTCTAAATGGATTTCCTTTTAATAATCGTATAGAAGTGATTATTTTTATCACTTTAGTATTTTTTCTTTTTAATAAAAATGGACTAAATATTACTAAAACTAAGCAAAGAATTTTTTATATTCTATTTTTTGCAGTATTCATAATATTTTTTACTTTCAAGCCAAACTATTTTCAATCTTGTTATTCAACAAGTGAAACCCCAGTAGCTAGTTTTGAAATGAACTTTACTGTTAAGGACTCCTGTCAGTTTAGTTTTGAAAAAATTGGCGATCCTAATAATACTAAAGATGAATATTTTTTAAACTTTAATGTAAATCCTCGTAATATTAATGGAATAAATAATACAAACTGGAATTTAAACTTCTTTAATCAAACAGGATTTAATTTTTATGAAAAAACCTATTATGGGGGAGAAAATAACTTAGATATTCCACTGTACTGGAGTGAAAATCGCAGGATATCTTTCAATCAAATAAAAGACAATAACAATATTGAAATGTATAAATATGATTTTGAAAGTATTGCCTTTCCAACGGAACCAGACAGGAATTGGCTTGCATTTTCTACTATTTGGACCTCAAGAATAAATAGTGTTTATCAAGGTGATATCAAGGTAACTTATGTTGGAGAGGGTTCTATAAACATAGGTGAAAAAATTGTTAAATTAAATCCATCATATTCAAAAACCTCAGATGTATATATATATGTTGCAGAGGGCGATAGTCTACAAATAAACTATTTTTATAGGTATAACGGCTTAATAAACAGTATTCCAAACATACCTTACGCCTCCTTTAGCTTAACAAACCCATCTAATGATCCAATTAGTTTATTCAACTCTGATACACAAGTATTTTTTTACTATGTTAATTCCGTACTGTTTTTTTCTTTAACCCTCATCTTTTTATTTTTAATTGGAATAAATAAAAAAAATCTTCTTATCTACATAATTACCTCCTTTTTATTTTTCTATTTATTTAATAACTTTGGAGCTAATTATTTTGACTATTTTGAGTTAATTATATTGGCGATAATTTTGTTAAGTATTTTTATGGGTAAAGACTTGCAACTAAGGTCTTATTTTTTTTATATATTAATACTTTCTATTTCTTCCTTAAAAAATTTAAATTTTACAAATAACAATACTCTTTACGCTGTTGGTGGTTCTGATCCTTTAAAATATGAAAGCTGGGCACAACAAATTATTCACTTTAGATCTTTCCAGGGTGGAGAAGACATTTTCCTCTATCAACCTGGATATCGATATGTTCTAGCAATCTCCAGAACAATATTTGGAGATAGCCACTTTTCACTAGTACTTTTTTCAAGATTTTTATTTCTATTACTTATTTTCAATATCTTTATTTATTTGTATAAAAATTTTAGAATTAATAAATTTATATTTTCTATATATTATTTTTTAACCTACATCTTAATTTCAACGTATAGTTCAAAACTAAATTTATTTTCATCCCTCTCAGAATGGCCAACTTGGATTATTGGTTTGATAATAATAATGTTTTTATTGAGGAAAACGTTAAGCGATTCTGAACTAATTATTATGGGCTTACTGTTAGGTCTAATGTTTTTTATAAGAGAAAATCAATTACCAGGGATTTTGTTTTTATTGCTAGTTTTAGCTGTAAAATTTAAAAATTTAAAAAAATTATATCTTTTATTAACTCCGATGATAAGTTTTATATTGTTGCCATTTATTCACAACTATCTATTTGGAGGTGAATTCGTACTCAATCAAGATATCTTTATATCTGGTTATTATTACTTGTCCCCCTTGGATTTAGTATTTAATTTTTCAGAATCTAAAGAACAACTATTATTTCAAGTTAACTATTTATTTTCAAATCCTTTCAATGATGGAGTGAGAATTATGGCTGGAACTATATTGCCATTAGCAATCTGGGTTACTATTTTATTGTGGCTTTATTCATTTTTGATTAATAAAAAAAGCATAAAATCTTTTATATATTTTTTAATTCCACTAAGTTTTCTATCACCACATATTTTTTATCAAGTGCATACCTATTATCCGAGGCATATAATGCAAGGATACATATTTATGATTTGCTCAATAATTTTATTAAATATTGATACTGAAAAAGTTGATTTAAATGTATAAGAATTTCTTATACAGAATTTTGACAAAATTATCCCCAAACTTTGATAATTATATTGTTAATAAGCTAAAAAATAAGGAACTAATTAAAATTCTTGATGTAGGATTTTATACTGGAAATTTTTCCAAAACACTAATAAAAAAAATTAATATACTAAATAAAAATACAAAGTTTATAGTTTTTAGTTTTGATCCAAATAAAAGTTTGGATTTAGAAACATTTAATAATTTTGCAAATAAAGAGAATGTAGATTGGCATCATAATGATTTCGCTTTAGGGAATAATAAAGAGTTATCTGACTTTACAGTATTAAACGCCTTCCCTCCCTCAGGATCGTCTTTAAATAATATACTTAAAGATTCATTTTGGTACAAAACAAGAAAATTAATATTTTCACTATTTCAAAACATTAAAGAAGAATTTTCTACATATAAAGTTGAAGTTGAGACGATTGATAATCAATTTAAATTAGACTCAAATTTTAATATACTCAAGATTGACGTTGAAGGTTACTCACTTGAAGTTTTAAGTGGAGCTAAAGAATTCATTGAAAGAAATAATCTAATATTACAGGTAGAGATACTGTCTCATAAAAAAGACTTTTTATCAAAAGAGGAAGAACTATTGAAATTCATTTATGAGTATAACTATCAATTAATCGATAAAAAACGTCATTATACATCTCACTTCTTTTCTGATGTTATTTGTGTTGATTATTTATTCGAAAAATAGAATGCTAACTTTAAAGAAAAATATAATTATCAAAACCACTTTAACTCTTATAGCACTTTCCATCTCTCTATTTGTGTTGAGTAAGTGCGAAGGATTTTTTATTTTTGAATATTTAAAAATAAAGCTTTCTAATTTTGAAAATTTTCAAAATACTGAAGTCATTGTGCAGTTTGTTAATGAATTTAGCATAAATAAGTACTGCTACTTATCAGTAACTAATCAATCTTTAACAGACAATCAATATATATTTTTTACTTACTTCCCAAGAACTGTGAGAATAGTCCTCCAGCAAATTCTTCTTCTACTTATATTTACTATTGTTTTTGATTTACAAAATAATTTTAAAAAGTCTTATTTTTCAAAAAATTACATAATTTTGACTTTTATAGGACTTATGCTGACAAACTATTTATCTGAAATCTATGTAGAATATGAATACACCAGTTTAAAAATACTCTTTCTCGTATCTTCTTTTTTTAAGTCATTCATAGCAAATATTATTGTACATTCAAAAGATATGGGAATTAAGCTTTTAGCAATTTTAGTTTTCCCCCTAGCTAGTACAGGATATGGCCTTCCATGGTTGTTTGATTTTATGATTTATTTTTTATTATTTTATATTTTTTATAATTTACCCCTACTTAAAAAAAATAAAATTTTATTTGTAATTTTATTACCAATTTTTCTATCTCTCATTTATCCAGTTCTCCAAACTCCAAGTTTAGAAACACAGATAATAAATCTAGAAAATGATATAGATTATAAAAATAATTTTGAAACTCTAATAGATAATATAAGTTTTGAAGAACAGTCAAATACTTATTTAGAGAGGCAAGATATCAGAGAATTTCGAAATAATTTTGAAATTCTTCAAAGCAGTCAGTCTGAAAAATATATTTTTGATAATGTAAGAAACTTAAAAGGAGTCACTTATCCTGATCGATGGAAGTTTATGGTATCAACTTTTCCAGACTTTAAATATCATCTAGCCCCAGCTCTTTGGTATTTGGTACATATTTTTCTATTTTTTGATATTTTTACAAAGTTAGCAAAAGATCCCGCCATATACAAAACATATGTTTCTTCAATATCAAATATATTAATTTTTATACCACTAATCTCATTAATTGCCGGATATAATATTTTTCTAAATTCATTTTCTAATTTTATATTTTTTTTAAATAGAAATGTTGAGCTTATTCAATTTGGTAATATCCAAACTTGGAGGGGGTTATCAGATCATTACGAAGTTTTTTCAAACTTACAAATAATTTGTTTTTGTTTATTTGTATTAAATTATTACATTACCCCAACCAAAAAAAATATAATTTATATCTTTATTGCTAGCATTACCAGCTTGTTACCACAATCAAGATGGGCGACCATTGTATATTTTGTAGTATTTTTCTTCATATTGATATATATTAAAAATTATTTTTCTACTTTTTTGATATTATTAATTTCATCATTTTTGTTTTTACAGTTACTGCCTACATACGAAAGAGAAGATCCCTTTATTTTTACAGACCAGGAACAAACAGTTCAAAATATTGATTCCTCAGATTTAGAAGCTATTGCAAGGTCTCAAGAAGTTTATTTTTTTGAAAATATTAGTGACCGCTTGAATCGTACGCTACCTTGGAAAATGTTTGCTTCTGGTTATAAACCAGATATTACTTCTTTAAGCTTTGGATTTGGCCCCGGTTCTTATTTGAATATAATAAAAAATACCAATCAGGATATATCTTCTGGCCCCCATTCAATGATGTTGCAAGTACTAAATAGATTTGGGATTATTGGCATATCTGTATACATCTTTGGCTTGGTTTATTTATTTTATTACTCAACAGAGGGATTTAATCGATTTTTAAAGCTATCAGTTCTAACCCTTCTTATATTTCTACAAAGTCTTGAGATAAAAACAGATTCATTAATGCTTGTTGATGGGACGGCAATTTTTACTTTGAATCTTTTAATAATTGTTTTCTTTAAACACATGCATAATCAAAAATTAAGTTCAAATAATATCAAAGTGTAAATAACTAATAGTTAGTTACAATGTACTACATGAAAGCTTTTATAACAGGAGTAACAGGACAAGACGGCGCATACTTATCAGACATATTATTAAAAAAAGGATATGAAGTACACGGCACTGTAAGAAGATCATCTCAGATTAATACTTCACGCATTGATAATTTAATTTCAGAATACTCAGATTCGAAACAGTTTGTTTTACATTATTCTGATTTACTTGATTCATCATCTTTAACAAACTTGCTTACAACTTTAGAGCCAGATGAAGTTTATAATTTAGCAGCCCAATCACACGTTGCTGTATCTTTTGAAAATCCCATATTTACTACACAAGTCGGAACATTAGGATCTATTTCCCTACTAGAAGCTATTAGGAACATTGACAAAAATATAAAATTTTATCAAGCATCATCGTCTGAGATGTATGGAGGATCTTCTGAAGTTATGTTAGATGAAAATTCAAAATTTGATGCTAAAAGTCCCTATGCAGCGTCAAAAATATTTGCTCATGACATTACTAAAGTTTATAGAGAATCGTATGACATTTTTGGAGTAAATGGTATTTTGTTTAATCATGAATCTCCGTTAAGAGGAGAAACTTTTGTTACAAGAAAAATTTCAAGAGCTGTTGGAAGAATCAGTGTTGGTTTACAGACAAAGCTTACATTAGGTAATTTAAGTGCAAGCAGAGATTGGGGATATGCTAAAGATTATGTTATGGGGATGTGGCTTATGATGCAGCACGATAAGCCTGAAGACTGGGTTTTAGCAACAGGTATATCAAAAACAGTTAAACAATTTGCTGAAGAAGCGTTTAAAGTGGTCGATTTGAACTGGGAAGATTATGTTGAATCTTCTGAAAGGTATTTTAGACCTAACGAAGTCAATTTCTTACTTGGAGACTCAACTAAAGCTCGTCAGGAACTTAATTGGAAACCAGAACTTGACTTTGAGGGCTTAGTAAAGATTATGGTTGAGCATGACTTAAATGAAGCAAACAAAGAAGCAGCTTTAATTAAAGAAGGCCTCATTTCACCAACTTGGGAAAATCCTACTTAAGTTTGCAATGAAAATATTGGTTATAGGAACAAATGGTTTCCTCGGAGGGTTTGTAAAACAATTAATTATAAATTCTAAAAATTATGAACTTATAGAAATATCTGGTAAAGACCAGGTTGATTTAACTGAATATAATCAACTTGATGAATTTATTTATGATACAAAACCAGAAGCTGTAATAAACTGCGCAGCATTTGTTGGAGGAATTTCATACGGATATCAATACCCTGCTGGCATGCTTTATGAAAACTCACAAATGGCTTTGAATTTATACAAGATATTATCTACTCGAAAAGTCAAAAAATTGATAAATCCAATTTCAAATTGTGCATATCCTGGAAACCTGAATACCTATAAAGAAGAAAATTTCTTTGAAGGGCCACCTGATGAGTCAGTATATAATTATGGAATAGCAAAAAGATTATTTGTTCAACTTGGTTCAAGCTTTTACAAAGAAAAAAATTTTTCCTCTGTTAATGTAGTCATATCAAATATGTACGGACCTAAGGATCACTTTGATGAACACAGGTCGCATGCTTTAGGTGCAATAGTTAAAAAAGTATATGCTGCAAAAATTAATCAATCTAGTGAAGTAACCCTGTGGGGTACAGGTAAGCCTATTAGAGAGTGGCTTTATATTGAAGATGGCGCTGAATCATTAGTGAAATCATTAAAGCTTGGTGAAGGTCATATATTTTTTAATGTAGGGGTAAATAGAGGTATTTCTATTTCTGATCTTGCTGAGTTAATTAAATCTGAAATAGGCTGGGATGGAAAATTTATATATGATACTTCAAAGCCAGATGGGGTTTTAGAGAAAAAAGTTGACGGCACAATAGGGAATGATTTGTTAAAATGGTCACCTCAAATAGATTTAACAACAGGTATTAAGCATACAGTTGAGTGGTATATTAAAAATTATGAAAAATGAAAGTGTAGAAAATATAACCTACAACAATCAATTATATGCTTCATATTTTAATTTAGAAAACATATCAGATGGTCTTGAATTTTTAACTCAAGATGACTCGTTCATCCAGGTTGGAACATGGAATTATAAAAAAGGTAAAATTCTAGATGCTCACTTTCATAACGAGTTTGAAAGAAAAGCTTATAGAACTCAAGAAGTTGTGTACGTCTTAAAGGGAGCAATTGAATGTTCAATTTACACCACTAAAGGAAAATTCATTTATTCAAAAACAATAAATGAAAATACTCTGATTATCCAATATCAAGGAGTCCATGAGTATGAAATATTAGAAGACTCACAAATAATTGAAATCAAAAACGGACCTTATTTTGGACCAGAAAAAGATAGAACTAGAGTCAGTGTTAGAAAAAATTAATCAAGTAGAACCAAATATTTCTGCGCTTGATATAGAAAATGTAAATAAGTATTTAAGTTCTGGATCTTGGATTACAGAACACAAAGTAACAAAAGAATTAGAAGCAAGAATTGCTTCATATTTGAAAAGAAAATTTGCAGTTGCAGTACCAAATGGAACTATTGCCATTTACTTAGCATTATTAATAAATGGAATTAAAGAAGGTCAAAAAGTTGCTGTTCCAAATATAACCATGATAGCAACAATCAATGCAATTATTTGGGCTGGAGCTGAACCAGTAATCATAGATGTAGATGAAAACTTGTGTATGTCTTTAAATTCATTGAAAAGTATAAATAATATTGACGCAGTAATTTATGTTCCATTAAATGGTAGAACTGGTAACGCAGACGATATCAATAATTATTGTAAATCCCGGGACATTGTTTTAATAGAAGATTCAGCGCATGCATTAGGGTCATCGTATAAAAAAGTTAAGTGTGGGGCATTAGGGGACACCAGCATTTTATCATTTACTCCACATAAAATTATCACAATGGGACAGGGTGGAATGTTGCTTTTAGACGACCCAGATCTATATCAAAAATTAATTGACTTAAAAACTTTTAATAGAGAAAAAGACAAGAGCGACATTCATAAAGGTTTTGGTCTTAATTTTAAAATTACAGATTTACAGGCAGCTCTTGGACTTTCCCAATTTAACAATTTAGAGAATTTTATAAAATTAAAAAAAGATTTATATAAACAATACTCTAATTTGATAGAAAAGAATGTATTAAAAACTTTCAAAGAATACGAAACCCCATGGTTTATAGATTTGTTTTGTGAAAATGAAAAACAAAGATTAGAATTACATGAATTTTTAAACAACCAAAATATCGAAACAAGACTCTCCTATCCTGCTTTAAGCCTCCAAAGCTACCTAAATGATACTGATAGAGCTGATTTAGATTATTCCGAAAAGGTTGCTAGCAAGATATTATGGCTTCCTTCATCAACCATATTAACAACTGAAAATATAGAGTATATTTCTGTTCAAATTAATACTTTTTTTACAAAATAAGACTATCTTTAGGAAATGAATAAACCTGATGTTTTATTAGAAGATGTTTCCTTAATAATAGCTACTTACAATGAAGAAGAATCTATAGCTTATGTACTTGACGAAATTAAAGATTACAACTTTGGTGAAATAATTATTGTTGATGGCAATTCAACCGATAGTACTCATAAGATAGCTAGTAGTTATAATATTAAATTTATTACGCAATCTAAAAAAGGTTGGGGCAATGCAGTTCTTGAAGGTATTGAATACTCTCAATGTAAATATATAACCTATATGGATGGAGATGGGTCCTACAACCCCTCAGCTATCAAAGAAATGAAATCTTTAATTCAAGATTATGATGTAGTTTTTTCATCCAGATATAAAAATGGAACAAAAAGCCCTGACGATACAGTAATTAGAGCTTTTGGAAATAAAATCTTCACATTTCTTGTCAAAGTTTTATTTAAATGCAAAATAACAGATGCATTATTTTTTTACCCATTGTTTAAAAAAGAAATTTTAGATGAAGTAAGTTTATCTTCTGAAGACTTTACCCTTTGTTTAGAGTTACCTGCATTGGTACAAGTAAATAATTTAAAATACACAGAAATCTTAAGCCAAGAAAGAGAAAGGTATGCCGGCATAACAAAAGTAAATGCTTTAATTGATGGTTATAAAATTTTAAAAGGTATGTTTTTATTATGGATAAAAATTTAAAGCTACATTTAGGATCTGGAAAGAGATATTTAAATGGTTATGTCCACATAGATATAAGTGATTACGAACATATTGATATCAAAACATCGGTGTCAGATTTAAAAGAAATTGATGACAATATTGTAAATGAAATATACGCATCACATGTTCTTGAATACTTTGACAGAGATGAAGCTCTAGTTGTTTTAGGTGAGTGGAAACGAGTTCTTAAAAAAGATGGAATTTTACGAATTGCTGTACCAAACCTACAGTCACTATTTGATATATATAAAAAAACAAATGATATTCAAAAGATATTAGGGCCAATATTTGGTAAGTGGAAAATAAATGATTCAGAATATATATATCACAAAACAATTTATGACAAAGAAAGCTTGTCATTACTTTTACAGAGTGCAGGTTTTAAAGATATTACACTCTGGGACTGGAGAGAAGTATTTGCAGATCAACCTGAGTATGATGACCATTCACAAGCTTACTTTCCTCACATGGATAAGGAAAATGGCATTCACGTTAGTCTCAATCTTGAATGTAAAAAATAATGAAACTTGAATCAAGATTCAAGACTATTATCTCATTCTTAGTATTCCTATTTTCACTAATTTCATCATTTATCCTTGGAGAAATTTTTTATAATTCAATCGATGGAACAGACTTTTATCGATATTTTCGATATATTGAGTACTTTGATGGAACTATAGAAACTCCTTCACGAGAACAGGGACTATTTTATTTCATGTATATCTCGTATTTTATTGAGGCTGCCCAGGCTTTTTACGTTCCTGGCCAATGGGAGTTTATTTATAGTACAGCAATACAAGCTGGTAATTTTTTGCTTTATTTATTTGGACTTTTGGGCTTATATATTTGGCTTAATGGTATGAAAATAGAAAAAAATAATATTTTTCTTTCATTTGCTATGCTTAACTTTTTCCCCCCACTTTTTGGAGGGAGGTTAATAATGAAACCTGAAATTTTAGCATTTGCATTTATTCCATGGATTTTTATAGGTCTTGATCAATATTTTGAAAATAAAAAATTAATAAATCTTTTGTTAACTATCCCATTGGTGGCTGTGTTGATTACAAGTAAAGGGACGATTGCATTTCTTCTTGCTTCTTCCTTGATATACATTTACTTCAGATTAATTAAAGAAATTAAAATTTTTGATTTTTCAATCTCAGCAGTTGTTTTCATTTTGCTATCTTTAATTCTTTATTTTGAAAACTTGAATATTAATTCAGTAAGTTTGCTTTTTCATCCTGAGCTTGATCAATATTTGTTTAAAGCACCATTAAGTTTTTTGTATAATATAAATTTAAATGATTTATTTAATAATCCTTTCAGAAATCAACATGCGAATTCTCTTATAGGCATTACACTTATAGATATTTTTGGAGATTACTTTAACCGCTACTGGGATCACAGTAGAAGTCTTTTTGTTATTAATAGGGAAGATTTATTTTCTTTCTTGCCCCACCCCCGTAGGAACATCGGACTAGTTTTTTCAATAATCTTTGTATCATCTTCTATTCTGTTCAAAAGAAAATCTCCTTTAAAACACTACAAAAGACTATATTTAATTGGAATATTTGTTTTATCATTAACCTCTCTAGGGTTTTTTGGTTTGCATTTCAATCCTTCAAAAGGCGATACTTTAAAAACACACTACTATTTTTATCTACTTGCAATATCTTTTTTAATTCTGGCAATTGAGTATTTATCAAGAAAAAAATATATAATAAAAATAACTACTGTAGTGTTCTTCCTTTTAATTTCTTTATTTATTTATGGATTTCCAAAAAATTATAATTCCGAATACCTATCCTCAATTGGCGATAAGTTGCCAACAACAATTTCATGTAGGTTAACTTCTATTTATTTTGATACTATTTTAGATAATAAAACAAAATGCTTAAGTAAAGTTATTGCTACATGTGGTTACTATGACAAATATTCTAAACCGTTAGAGCATCAAGATGGATATTTAATATTTCAGAATGATGATTTTTTTACACCTTTAAACCTTAAAGATGACTCAGGATACACAGTTACTGTTAATGGTTATGCAGAGTGTTTAAATTATGTAGAAGGTGGATACTACAGAAATAATGACAAATTTTTAGAAGACAGAATACCGTTTGCTAACAACTTAATGTTGTATATATCTTTTGCCTCAATTTTTGGTTTAACAATTATAAAAAATAAAAAATTTAAAACTGCTTAAATTACTCTTCTTCAGAAGAATCATTTAGATTCATAAAAGAAAGTAATTTTTCTGACATACTTTTAACAGTTGCGTCTAACTCAGATGTAATATCTTTTCTAATTTCTTTAACATCTTCTTTTATTTGATCATCTGATATAGTCATTTCTAGATTATTTATAAGCTCACTCAATGTAATTTTTGATGAATTTACAGTTTCTTTAAGTGATTTTTTTAAGTCATCTGTAATGTTATTAACGTCAAGGCTCTCTTTAATTTCAGATTTTATTTCTGATATATCATTTGATATATCTTTCCATTTATTCTCTTCCATTATTTAATTATAGTTATTTAGAATTTTGCTTTGTCTTGAAATCTAAGATTAGGATTTTTAGTTAGTCTTTGTTTAGCCCACCTAGCTGGAGCAATTAATCTAAAAAATGGTGGTAGGAATGGTCTTGTAAATTTAAGGATGAAAAGATTAAAAGAGACAATAAATTTTTTATAACTCGAGTCTTTAATTCCATAGATTTCCTTAAATTCTTTAGGAAGTGTGTTGAATGCAGTAAATGAAATAAACGGCCATATCGGTTTAATGTGACCAGGTACTGGACCGCCAGCAATTATATCTCTTACATCATCAGCAACATCAGTTTTGACCAAATAGTTTTTTTCTTTTGATTTTTCAATTACCCACTGTTTTAAACCATCATGAGTGTTGGGCATTTTATTTACATCAACCAATACTAAACCAGCAGCTTTCATATTTTCTCTGTGATATACATCTTTCTCATCGGAACTTAACTTCTTAACAGTCTTTTCATAAAAAAAGATTGAAGATATTTGCAAACAGGCATGGACCCATAATAATTGCTCATGGTCTAGTGCGTCATATATAAGACCAGTTACTTCATCCTCACCTTTTATGACTTCATGAAGCTTATTTATTCTGTGAGCGCTTTCATCGGCTTCTTCCTTAGTTCCAAATGTT
>MDSV01221421.1_pt1 | contig 32292 bp, 30 predicted proteins | sample 810851 | NCBI WGS metagenome assembly MDSV01 (sample SAMN05326640, study PRJNA326480) | marine metagenome | isolation source: seawater | place: Atlantic Ocean: North East | collected 2012 | reverse complement strand
CGTTGATAGGCTGGATGTGGAAGCGCAGTAATGCGTGCAGCTGACCAGTACTAATAGCTCAATTGGCTTGATTTATGCACTGAAAAAAATTTTTACCTAAATAATAGATAATTAACAAAATAATCCAAAATATTTTCACAACTAAGGTGAGATTTATCTTTACTGTTCAAAGATTGAACGTTAATCTGTTCAAAATTTGAACAAATGAAAAAAGATAAAAATGATCATTTTGAGGTTTTAAGAAAAATTGAAAAAAAACCAAATTCTACACAAAGAGAATTAGCTGAGGAATTAGGTTTTAGTCTTGGAAAGCTTAATTATTGCCTCAAAGCATTAAAAAATAAAGGTTTAGTTAAAATTGAAAATTTTACTAAAAACCCCAATAAGATTAATTACATATATGTGCTAACCCCAAAAGGATTTTCAGAAAAAACTAAACTTACAATAAATTTTATGAAAGCTAAAATGAGAGAATTCGATGAACTTAAATCAGAACTTAAAAAAACTAAAGAATAGAATATTAAATTATAAAAATTATTTACAAAAAGGTAAATAAATTAAAAATGGTTTCTAATCTAAATACATTTAATCAAAATTTAATATCCAAAAAATCAACGATAATTCAGGCTATTAAAGTATTAAATGAAGTTGAGTGTAAAACCTTAGTTGTGATTGATAAAAACAATAGAGTAATTGGGACGTTAACTGACGGTGATATTCGAAGAGGCTTACTCAAAGGTTATGATCTTAATATTCAAGTTCATTTAATTACTAAAAAAAAACATGTTAAAAAAATTATAGGAAATAAAAGTTCAAAAAAATTGAATTATTCTAATTTTGAATTGATACCATGTGTGGATAAAAATGGCAAAATTAAAAACATAGAAATTTCAGATAAAAAAAAAATATCTGCAGTTTTCAGAAATAGTTTAGAAATAATATTAATGGCAGGTGGATATGGAAAACGATTGTTACCTTATACTAAAAAAATTCCAAAGCCATTACTAAAAATTAAAAAAAAAAGTATTCTAGAAATGGCAATCTATAATTTCTACAAGTATGGTTTTAAAGAATTTAATATTTCTATTTTTTATAAAGCAAAATTTATCAAAAAATATTTCAAAAATAAAAAATTTGAAAATTTTAAGATTAAATATTTAGAGGAAAAAACTCCTTTGGGTACAGGCGGATGTCTATCATTACTAAAGTATAAAGATATAAAAGATAACATTCTTGTTTACAATGGAGATGTAATAACTGACTTAAATATAATTAATCTTTTAAAATTTCATCAGGATACAAAGTCAGATATTACTGTTTGTGCAAAACAATTTTCTAGTATTTCTCCTTACGGACAAATTTTTTTTAAGGGACATAAAATTCAAAAAATAAAAGAGAAACCTAAAAAACAAAATTTCTATAATGCTGGTATCTATTTACTAAAAAAAAAAATGATAAAAAATTTGAAGGTCTCAACTATTGATATGCCAGAGTTGATAGAAAATAAAATTAAGAATGGATGTAATGTAAATATATATCCGATCTACGAATATTGGACTGATATGGGAAACAAAGATATTTTTAAAAAATTAATTAAAAATTAAAAATGAAAAGTTTAATTAATCACTTTAATTTTATTAGAGCTAAACTTGGTAAAATAAACCTGCCACTTCATGAGCCTGATATCGATATTGATGATCAAAAAGAAGTAATTAACTGTCTCAAATCTGGGTATGTATCTTCTGCTGGTAAAGAAATAAACGTATTTGAAAAAAAATTAAAAAGTATTACGAAATCTCAATTTGTTATACCTGTAATTAATGGAACCTCCGCTATTCATATTGGTTTAAAAGTAGTGGGTGTAAAGCCATTAGATGAAGTTCTAGTTCCTTCATTAAGTTTCGTAGCACCTGTAAATGCAATATTATATCTAAATGCAACTCCCCATTTTGTTGACTCAGAGAAAGACCATTTTGCTATAGATCCTAAAAAATTGGATGATTATTTAAGCAAAAACACTCTTATAAAAAAAAATTATTGCTTAAATAAAAAAACTAAAAAAATTATTAGAGCACTAATATTAGTTCACGTATTTGGACATCCGGCAAAAGTTTCGGAAATTTTGAAAATTGGTAAAAAATATAAATTAAAAATCATTGAAGATGCAGCAGAATCTCTAGGAAGTTTGTACAAAAATAAACAAGTAGGAACATTTGGAGATATTGGAATATTAAGTTTTAATGGAAATAAAATTGTCACCACTGGACTTGGTGGAGCAATTTTGACAAATTTCAAAAAATTTGCAGAAAAATCAAAACACTTAGCTACTACTGCTAAAATTAAGCATCCTTGGGATTTTGTTCATGATGAGGTTGGATATAATTACCGAATTGCAAATATAAATGCATGTTTAGGAATATCACAACTTAAAAAACTTAATAAATATATTAAACACAAAAGAAAATTATTTAAAAGATTTCACAAACTTACAACAAATTCTAAAGATTTTTTCATTTTGAATGAACCAAAAAACTGTAGAAGTAATTTCTGGTTGCAAACTTTAGTTTTAAAAAAGTCATCCAAACTAAAAAAAAATTACATCTTGAACAATTTTCATAAAAATAAAATTATGGCTAGGCCAGTCTGGAAACCACTTCACAAAATGAAATACTTAAAAAAATTTCCCAAAATGAATTTAGATAACACCAATGATCTAGAAAATAAAATTATTAATTTACCAAGTAGCTATTACATTTAAAATGAAAAAAATTAAAATTGCAATAATAGGATCAGGCGGACATGCAAAATCTTGCATAGAAGTCATTGAGGGTATTAAGAATATAGAAATAATTGGACTAATAGATAACGACATTCGAAAAAAAATATACAAATATAAAGTTATTTGTAGTGACAATAATATTTCAAAATTAAAGAAAATAACTAACAATCTAGTTTTAGGAATTGGAAGTTTAAATGATAATTCGAAAAGAATTCGTATTTTTCAAAGATATAAAAAATTAGGATTTAACTTTCCAACTTTAATCTCGAGAAATTCTTTTATCTCTAAAAGAGCAAAGATAGAAGAAGGTACGGTCATCTTTAATGATGTATTTATAAATTCAGGAAGTTTTATAGGTAAGAATTGTATAATTAACAACAAAACTCTGATTGAGCATGATGTAAAAATTCATGATCACTGTCATATTTCCACAGCGGTTGTAGTTAATGGGAATTGTGAAATTGGTGAAGGATCATTTGTAGGATCAAGATCAGTACTACTAAATGATTTAAAAATAAAAAAAAAATCATTTATTAAAATGGGATCAATAAAAAAATAATATATGAAAACTATAATAATTGCTGAAGCAGGAGTAAATCATAATGGTAAAATTAGTTTAGCAAAAAAATTGATATCTGCTGCTGCTAAAGCAGGAGCAAATTATATTAAGTTCCAAACTTACAAAACAGAGAATATTATTGTACAGGGCTCAAAATTAGCGAATTATCAAAAAAAGAATATCAAAAAATTCAAAACTCAATTCGAAATGTTGAAAAAGTATGAACTTAATAGAAGTGATTATAAATCATTGATCAGTTATGCAAAAAGTAAAAGAATTAAATTTTTATCTTCACCTTTTGATATTGAAAGCATATTTTTTTTAAACAAATTTGATTTAGATTATATTAAGATTCCGTCTGGAGAAATAGATAATTTACCGTACCTTAAAGAATTAGGTAAACTTGATAAAAAAATAATTTTATCAACTGGGATTTCAGATTTAAACGAAGTTGAAGTAGCAATTAAAACTTTAAATAAATATGGAACAAATAAAAAAAATATTGCCATTTTACATTGTCATTCTGCTTATCCTTCAAATTTGTCAGATCTAAATTTAAAAGTAATTGGGACATTAAAAAAGAAATTTAATTTAAAAGTTGGGTTTTCTGATCATAGCAATAATATTTATGTTCCAGCTATAGCAGTTGCACTTGGAGCCCAAATAATAGAAAAACATTTAACACTAAGTAACAAAATGTCAGGCCCAGATCATAAAGCCAGTATTGAGCCCAATAATTTTAAAAAAATGGTCAATTTAATTAGATCAACTGAAATAATGCTTGGTAGTAAAAAAAAAATTCCAACAAAAAATGAGCTAATTAACAAAAAATTCGTCCGAAAATCTTTAGTAGCTAAAATTGATATTAAAAAGGGTGAGAAATTTTCAATACGGAATTTAACCACTAAAAGACCTGGAACAGGAATTTCACCAATGAAATTTAATTCTCTAATTAAAAAAAAAGCCAAAAAAAACTATGTTAAGGATGATTTAATATTTTGAAAAAAATTTGTTTTATATCAGGGTCAAGGGCCGATTATGGGTTGTTATCCAATTTAATGAAACTTGTTAAAAGAGATAAAAAATTGTCCTTTAATTTAATAGTTACAGGCTCACATTTATCTAAGACTCATGGGCACACATATCAGGAAATTTTAAAAGATAAATTTAATATAAACGACAAAATTGATTTAAAAATAAATGGTGACAAACCCAGAGATATCTGTCGATATATTAGTTTAGCGGTAAAAAAAATTTCAAAAAAAATTGTTAAGTTGAAGCCAGATTTAATTATTCTATTAGGTGATAGATATGAAATATTTTCTGCAGGTATAGTTGCTTTAATTCATCAAATTCCAATATGTCATTTACATGGAGGTGAAATAACCGAAGGCTCTATCGATGATGTTTTTAGACATTCCATTACTAAAATGTCAGCTTTACATTTTGTGTCAAATTTGGAATATAAAAAAAGAGTTAGACAATTAGGTGAGAATCCTAAAAATATTTTTGTTGTAGGTGGATTTGGTGTCGATTTAATTAAAAATTCCAAACTAATCTCGAAAAAAAAAATAGAAACTAATCTTAATCTAGAATTTAAAAAAAAAAATTTGTTATTAACATATCATCCAGAAACTACTAATAGAGACAATCTCATTAAGGATTTTACTGAAATATTGAAATCATTAAAAAAATTTAAAGATATAAAAGTTATATTTACAAATGCAAATACTGATGTTGGAGGAAATATAATTAATAAAATGATAAACAAATTTATAAAAGAAAATAAAAATAGATCTTGCAAAATTAGCTCAATGGGACAAATAAATTATCTTTCAACACTTAAATATGTTGACTGTATTTTAGGTAATTCATCAAGTGGTATTTTGGAGGCACCAACTTTAAGGACACCAACTATAAATATAGGCGATAGACAAAAAGGTCGTCTAAAAGCAAAAAGTATCATAGATGTTTCTGCAAAATCAGGAGATGTTATTAAAGCTATAAAAAAAATATATTCAAAAAAGTTTAATAAAATGTTATCAGTATCAAACAACCCTTATGGGAGTGGTAACGCATCAATTAAAACACTAAATATTTTAAAAAAAATTAATTTTGAAAAATTAAATAAAAAAAACTTTTTCGACCTTAGAAAATGACTAAAAAATTATTTATTACAGGTGCAACAGGTTTTATAGGATCTCATTTATGTGAAATGAGTGTTAAAAAAGGATTCAAAGTAGTAGGATTTGACAGATATAATTCAGATAATGATTATGGATGGCTAAAAAATAGCAAATATCTTAGCGATATAGATTTAATACTTGGAGATATTAGAGATTATGACTCTGTATATAAATCAATGAAAGGATGTGATAAAGTTTTTCATCTTGCAGCTTTGATAGGTATTCCCTATTCTTATGTATCACCTTTAGCATATTTGAAAACCAATGTTGAGGGAACTTATAATGTTTTAGAGGCAGCAAAAAATTTAAATGTTAAGAATATTATTATTACTTCAACGAGCGAAGTATATGGATCAGCTAAATACTTGCCAATAGATGAGGAGCATCCTTTAAATGCCCAATCTCCTTATGCAGCATCAAAGGTAGCAGCTGATCAATTATCACTAAGTTATTATAGATCTTTTAAGTTACCGATAAAAATAATTCGTCCTTTTAATACTTTTGGTCCAAGGCAATCTAACAGAGCCGTTATACCAAGAATAATTATTCAATGTTTAAATAAAAAAAATACAAGATTAAATTTAGGTAATTTAAAACCAACAAGAGATTTTAACTACGTAGAGGATACATGTGAAGCATATTTCCAGGTTTTAAATAGTAAAAAAATTATTGGAGAAATTATTAATGTTGGGAGTAATACCAATATATCAATCGAAAATATCGCAAAAAAAATAATGGTAATGACAAATAGAAAATTGAAATTTTTTTCAAATAAAAAAATATTAAGACCTAAGTTAAGTGAAGTAACCGATCTTCAGTGTGATAATCAAAAGATAAAAAACTTATCCAACTGGAATTCTAAGGTTAATTTAGATAATGGTTTAAAAAAAACCATTCAATGGATTAAAAAAAATTATTCAAAATTTTCCGATAAATATGAAATATAGAGAAAATGTATACCTCTTTAATTTAAGATTTAAGTGGTTTTGTTGTTTTTTAGATTTGTAAACTTTTGATATTAATGAAAATAAAAAATATTTTACTTATAGGGCTTGGGAGTATTGCTGGTAAACATTTAAAAATTATTAGAAGAATAGATAAAAAGATTAAAGTTTTTAAATTAAAAATAAAAAATAAAAAAAAAGCTTTAGCAAAAATAGAAGAAATATTAAAAAAATTTAGAGTAAATTCCGCTGTTATATGTAGTCCAGCAGATACTCATCTACATTATATTAATTTTTTTAAAAAAAAAAAAATTAATTATTTAGTAGAAAAACCAATCATAAAGGACTCTCAATTAAAATTTATCATAAAAAATTTTGATTATCAAAATAACCTTACAGAAATGGTTGGGTATCAATTGAGATATAACAATATACTTTTACGAATTAAAAAAATAATGAGCTTAAAAAGTCTTGGCAAAGTATATAGAGCAAAAATTTTTGTACATAGTTATCTACCTAACTGGAGAAAAAAAAAATTAAACAAGTCCATTTCATTATCAAAAAAATCAGGTGGCGGGGTGTTGTTAGAACTTAGTCATGAGATAGATAATATACTTTGGATATTTGGTAAACCAAATTATTTAAGAAGTTTCATTCATAAAAATAAATTATTTAAAAAAGATATTGATGAAGAAGTATTAGTATTATTTTATTATAAAAATTTGATTTTACAGTTAGAAATGAGTTTCAATTCTAGATTTGAGAATAGAGGATTAATTATTGAGGGCTCTAAAGCATCCATTAATGCAGATTTAATCAAAAATAAAATAACCATTAATAAATTTAACAAACAAAAAGTTTTGTATAAAACAAACCAAGATAATACGGATATGCTTTTTAAACAAATGAACAATTTTATTAAATCAGTTGAAAAAAATTATCATAAAAATAATATTAAGAGTTCTCTAGAAACTTTGAGACTGATTTCGCTCATCAGAAAGTCAAATTTACAAAATAAGAAAGTTATAATTAAGTGATGTCAAATTATGCGTTTATTTTTGCCAGAGGTGGCTCTAAAGAATTAAAAAATAAAAATATGAGGCTATTTAATGGAAAACCATTAATTTATCACTCGATTCAAATAGCAAAAAAAAATAAGAAAATAAAAAAAATTTTTGTCTCATCAGATAGTTCACAGATTTTAAAATTTGCAAAAAAATTAGGAGCAGAAACTATTTTAAGACCAAAATCATTAGCTCGTGACAACTCATCAGAAATAGATGCATGGAAACATGCTATAAAATATCTTAAAAATAAAAATGAAAAATTTGATAATTTTGTAAGTTTACCATGTACCTCACCCTTAAGAATAGACAAAGATATTAATACAGCAATCAAAAAAATTACTAATAAAAATGATTTTGTATTGGGAATTACAAAAAGTAATAAATCACCAGATTTTAATATAATAAAAAAAACAGGCAATAAAATAAGATTGTTAAAAAAAAAAAAAATCTTTTTTAATTAATAGACAGACATCACAAAAAATATTTTACCTTACAACAATTGTTTATGCATGCAGACCAGAATTCATATTGAGTATAAAAAGATCTTATTGGGAAGGAAATATAAAATTTATTGAAATACCAAAAATAAGGTCTATAGATATAGATGATCAAAATGATTTTAGTTTAGCTGAATTCGTCCATAAAAAAAATTTAAGTATATGATACAGGCAGACTTCAAAAACAAAGTTTACTTAGTTACAGGCGCAAATGGCAGACTAGGCTTTGCTTTATCTGAAAAACTAATTAATTTAGGTGCAAAAGTTGTAATGGCTGATCTTTATACAGATAAAATTAGTAAACTAAATAATAATAATTTTCATATAGTAAAAAAAATTGATTTAATAAAAGAAAAAAATATTGATAAAATTATTAAAATTTCGATCAAAAAGTATAAAAAAATTGATGGTGTAATACACTGCGCATATCCTTCATCAAAAGATTGGATGCAATCAATGAAAAAAAGAAATGTTAAAAGTCTTAAAGATAATTTATTTAATCAGCTAGGTGTTTCAATTTTGTTATCTGAATTATTTATAAATTATTTTTTAAATAAAAAAATTCATGGAAAAATAATTTTGATATCATCTATACAAGGAGTGAGATCTCCAAAATTTAATCATTACAAAGGTTTAAAAATGAAATCTCCTGTGGAGTATAGCGTTATGAAATCAGGTATCATTTCTCTTACTTCTTACTTGGCTAAATTATATAAAAAAGATAAAATTACAATTAATTGTGTTAGTCCAGGGGGTATTAAGGATGGTCAACCTAAAAAATTCATAAAGAGATATAAACAGTCCTGTGGTTCAAAAGGATTATTAGAGCCAAAAGATATTATAGGGGCTATAACTTTTTTATTATCAAACTCATCAAAATTTATTAATGGTCAAAACATCATAGTCGATGATGGCTGGAGTTTGTAAATGAATATTTATTTGCATGTTGAAATATCAGCACGAGAATTAGACAGCAAGCTACTGATTGCTACTTTAGCAGCTGCGAGAGGTCACCAGGTAATTGTTTCTGACATTGAAATTATCGAAAAAGGATTACGAAAAGGTGTTTTGCCCTCTGGAATATTTCACACTAAATCTTTAACTCCTGGTAAATCAAAAATTGATAGACATAATTCGATTATCAATGAAGGCTCTAAAATTACAAGTATCGATGAAGAGGGTGGTTTGACAGTACATAGGTATGATGAAGTTGCAAAAATAAGATATTCTGAAGAAACGATTAATCAATCTAGTGCAGTTTTTGGATGGGGTGATGAGGATTTTGAAACTCTTAAAAAAAAATTTAATAAATGCTCTGATAAATTTTACAAAACAGGGTCTCCTCGTGCTGATCTATGGAAATCAACCTTTTTTGATTATTGGAGCTTACCGAAAAATGCACCCAAAAAGCCTTACTTACTAATTTCTTCTAATATGACAGTTTGTGATAGTAAATTTTTTCATGAGAGAGTCAGTATTGCAAGATCCGGAGGTTATTATGATCGATTACCTGAGTTATTTAAAAGAACATTTATGACCAGATCACAAGACTATTTAAAAGCAATAGCTTTTATTGAAGCCATAAAATATCTGAGCGAACACAATAACGGCTACGATATTGTTTTGCGTCCCCATCCAATTGAAAATGTTGATGGGTGGAAAATTTTGTTAGAGGGAATTCCTAATGTGCACGTTATACGTGAAGGGTCGATTAGTGCTTGGGTGCAAAATTCATTTGCAGTTATGCACAATGGTTGTACTACAGCTATTGAGGCCTCAATATCTCAGATACCATTAATAACATATGCTTCTCCGGGACTCGAATATCACAATAATTTAACTAATGAATTAGGATTTAGAGTTGAGACTAAGGAAAATCTTCTTAATAAAATAAATTCTTTATATGATAATATAAAATTTGAGAATACAAAAAATTTGACAGAGCAAATTTCTAACAAAATTTCTAAAAAGATTTACCTTGATGAAAACGAGTTAGCAGCAGAGAAAATGATTAAAATATGGGAGAGTCTATCTAATAATGAGCTTTCCAATTCTATAAATTTGATGAAATTAAATTTTTTTATATTTAAAATGAAAATTAACAAATTAATTGGTAATTTACTAAGAAAACTTTTCCCAGCAAGGTTTGGTAATCTTGGTTATAGAAAAAAAAATTCCAAATTTCCAGCACTTGATAAAATTGATATTAGCGAACGTATTAAAAAATTGCAGCAAATACTTAAAATAGATAAAAAAATTGAATGTAAATTAATATCAGAGCGTACAATTATTGTAAAATGTTTATAAAAATATGATTCAGTTAGGTATCTTAGGTTGTGGTAGGGTTGTAGAAAATCGCTATGTTGAAGTTTTTCTTAAAGAAGTTACAGGCGCAAAGGTCAAAGTTGTTTGTGATCCAGTACAAAAAAAAACTGATAAGGTTTCAAAATTTCTAGGAAGTCGAGCAGTATATAAAGAAATAGATCTGTTTTCAGCACCTGATGTAGATGCCATTCTTATCTGTACAGAGTCAGGCAAGCATTACTCTCATGCTCGTGCTGCTCTAGAAGCAGGAAAACATGTTATTACTGAAAAACCGCCTGCTTTGTTACCAAAACAAGTATTAGAGTTAGAAAAAATAGCGAAAGAAAAAAAATTGATGTATGCCGTAATATTTCAGAACAGACTCAATCCTGCTATGATTAAACTAAAAGAAACTTTTGATAAGGGAAGATTTGGAAAAATTATACTTAATACAATTCGACTACGATGGTGTCGTTATCAAGATTATTATGAGGATGGTTGGCATGGTACCTGGAATATGGATGGAGGGGTGATTAATCAACAAGCTATTCATCACGTAGATGCCTTACAATGGGTTTGTGGAGATATTCAAGAAGTATGTGCAAATGCAGGAAACAGACTGAATGATTTAGAAGCAGAAGATACAATGACAGCTTTAATTAGATTTAGCTCTGGAGCAATGGGAGTAATTGAAGCCACGACAGCGGCTCGACCAAAAGATTTTGAGGCATCTATATCTGTAATTGGTGAAAAAGGAACTGCTGTTATAGGGGGAATAGCATTAAATAAGATACAGACATGGAATTTCGTTGATCCAATAGATGAAGATTCTGAAACACCACAACGTTACTCAATGGAAGTACCTACTGGGTATGGATTATCCCACGGACCATTAATACAAGAGATTATAAATAGACTTTCTAAAGGGGAAATTAATCCACCTATCTCTGGAACTGATACTATTCCAACTGTTTCTTTGGTTCATGCTTTGTATGTAAGCGATGAAACTCAGTCGTGGGTAGCTCTAAAAGATCAACCAATATCTAAAAGATTAGGCAAAGAAAAAAAATAAATATTAATGATATGAATAATTTAAATAGCTTAATTGAAAATAAAAATATTCAATTGGATAAATATAAATATTTTTCAGCTATTATTGGAGAGTCACCTTCAAAAGGAGCAAAGTCCCCAACTCTTTGGAATGCAGCATTTAAAAAAATGAATTTTCCTGCATTGATGTATCCTTTAGATGTATCTACTAAAAACCTCAGTAAGCTTATAAAAACCTTACGTTTAGATAATCGATATATTGGTGGTGCAGTGACAATGCCTTACAAGATTGATATGCTTAATTTACTTGACAATGTTGATGATAATGCAAAAGTTATTGGAGCAGTTAACTGCATTTACCGTGATGATAACAAAAGATTAATCGGCACTAATACTGATGGAGCCGGAGCATTATGGAGTCTAAAATCGGTTTACGGAGATTTAAAAGGGGCTAGAGTTTTGCTTTTGGGTGCAGGAGGGGCCGCCTTAGCCGTTGCTATATATGTTTCAAAAGCTCTTAGTAAAAAAGGAAAAATATTTATTTCAAATAGAACAAAAAAACCTTTAATAGAATTAAAGAAGAAATTATCAAATATTATAAGTGAAGTAGATTTGCTGCCATGGCCACCGCCAATTGAAAAAGTAAAAGAAGTTGATATAATCATAAATTGTTCATCAATTGGGTTTGAAAACTTTAAAAAAGATAAGAAGGGGACTCATTCTTTAAAATTTTTTTCTCCACTTGGAAATATTAACAAAAATATCAGAGTACAAAAAAGTAATGAATTATTAAAAGATTATGCTTACAAAGCAGCTAAAGATATTTCAAAAAATGTTCTTGAAACAATTCGTTTTTTAAGCAAATGTCAGAATCCAATGGTGTTTGATATAGTTTATCAACCTAATATATCATATCTTTTATATTTAAGTGATCAATTAGGGTTTAAAACACTCTCTGGTAAAATGATGAATTTAGAACAAGCAGTAATAGCATTTAATAAGACTACTTCAGCTACAGGATTAAGAGACTCAAATCAGGATGAAGTTCGAGAATTAATGAAAGATGTAAGGTAATTTGTATTTATATATAATAATGGCTATAATGAAAACTTATGGATAATAAATTTCCAGGAAAAGATATTAGTTTAGAAGATTTAAAATCAAAATTTCCATTAGCAGCAAAAAAAACATCTAACCATAAATCCAAATTTAAAATTTCTGGAGTAGAATTCGGCGGGGATTTAATACCTATATTTGCAGGTCCAAACATGGTTGAAAGTAAAGATTTAATATTAGATGTTGCAAAAAATATAAAACAAATTGGTGCTCATTTTTTAAGAGGCGGTGCTTTTAAACCATTAACATTTCCCTACAGAAGCACAAAATATAACGAAACAAGAGAAGAAGGTATTAAGTGGCTTGGAATAGCCAAAGAGAAATATAATATTCCAGTAATAACAGAGGTAATGGAAGAAAAATTTTTACCAATGATTTGTGAAATTGCCGATATTTTACAAATTGGTTCTAGAAATATGCAAAATTATCCACTGATAACCGCTGCCGCAAAAACTCAAAAACCACTAATGATAAAAAGACATTATGGATCATCACTAAGGGATTGGCTTGGAGCAGCTGAATATGCACTAGTGGAGGGAAATGAAAAAATTTTACTTTGTGAAAGAGGAGTATCTGTTCCTCACACACATAGATCAACTTCAAGATTTTTGTTAGATTTACAGGTAGTTCCTGCAGCACAAGAAATGACTCACCTACCAATTATTGTAGATCCTTCCCACGCAACTTTTTGGAGACCTTGGGTAAAACCAATGTCATTAGCTTCTGTTGCATGTGGTGCAGATGGAATTATGCTGGAGGTTCACCCAGATCCTGAAAATTCAGCAGTAGACCCTTTACAGCCAATTGATTATAAATCATTTAAAAAATTGAGAGATCAACTTGGATCTATTGCACCAATAGTTCATCGAACTATATAAATAAATGTTATTAATAAAATTGAGTAATTAAAGAAATGAATAAATTCTAAGTATTTAGAAATCATATAAATGAACTTTGTATTTATAGTTGAACGGTATAATGATCTAGATATGATTTCACCAATTATTTGGAAATGTTCAAAACAAAAAGATGCAAATGTTGTAATTATAAACGCGCTGCCAAAACATCTTTCAACTTATGATTTTAGATTGGTTTTTTTAAAAAAAAATCCATCGGTAAAATATTTTGAAATTAACCAAATTTTTAATGATATTTCTAATTATATTTTTTCTCGATTACGTTTAGAATGGATATATAAGAAATATTTAAAATTATTATTTGAACCTTCACAAAAACATTTTGATAAACTTCCTATAGATAAAAACAAAAAAACCATAGTCATGGTCTCATATTTTTCAACTCATCCTGCAGTTAGAAGTGCAATGAAGTGGGCAAAAAAAAACAAATTTATTAAAGTATTTCACGATCACGGTATACATCCATTTGTTTTACCTTCTAAAAAAAAAGATCCAGACTATTATGAGAGCACTATAAACTCATTTGATATTTACATATTGAATAACAAACATAGTTTTAAAAATCATTTTAATTTTAGTGATGAGACAATAACAAAAATATATTCTTCAGCACGTTACAGTAAAGAATGGTCTGACAAATTAAGTGAAATATGTCCAAAAGTTCAATTGAAATTAGAAAAAAAAAAATTTAGACCAGTTTTTATGCTATCAAAATGGAAGGATAAAGATGATAAAAAACTAATATTGTCAGCAATAAAAACTGTATCTAAAATTGAAAATACAGAAGTTGTTATAAAGCCTCACACTAGAGGAATGAAATTTGATTTTTCTATGCCGTCAAATGTTTTTGTTGTAGATGAAAATGTTCATTCGAGGCAATTAATTGAAGAGTCAAGCGTTGTTATTTTTACGCGTTCAGGAATATTTTTAGATGCAGTCCTTTTACATAAACCTTTAATTCATTTATCTTATGCTACTTCAGTAAAACTAGCATCAAATAGTTTAAATACTTGTAAGGTTTATAATCAAGAAGATTTAATATCCAAGTTAAATACAATTAAGATAAAAGGTATTAATTATTCGTCCAATGATCGAAAAATATGTTTAGATTTTTACGCTGGCCTTAATCATGACAAGCGAACATTAGATGATATAGTTAATAAGTTAAAAATATCCAATTAGATTTGATTTTTAATCTTAAATATTGTGTCAATTTGATAATTAAAGAATACATTAGAGCTTGACTGTTCAAAGATTGAACGTTAATTTGTTCAAAAATTGAACAAATGAAAAAAGTATTAGCGATTATCTCTGCTAGAGGGGGCTCAAAAGAAGTACCTCGAAAAAATATACTTAAATTTTCGGGACTTCCTCTAGTGGCACAAATTTTTTTGAAAGCATTACAGTGTCCGGAAATTGATAAAGTTATATGCTCCACAGATGATAATGAGATAGCGTCTATAGCACAAGATTTTGGAGTTGATGTACCATTTAAACGTCCTTCAGAATTAGCTGGTGACCGTGTTCCTCTTATTTCATCAACAAAACATGCTATGCTTAAAATGGATGAGCTTGATTATAAAGCTGATATTATTGTACAACTTTCACCTACATGTCCATTTATAAAAATAGAAACTATTTCTCAATCCATTAAATATGTAAAAGATAACGATTGTGATTGTGCAGTAAGTATTAAAAAGATTGAACACGAGCATCCCTATAGAGCACGTCGCTTATTAAAAAATAATTTTTTTGAAAATTTTATTCAAGATATTAACGTTGAAGACAAACGTTTTCACTCAAGGCAAGATTTACCTCCATTATATTGCACGAGTGGTGCTATCTATACTAGAAAACGACACTTGCTTGAAAAATTTGATGGGTCAGATTTTGCAATGGGAAAATCTCGTAAAGGTGTAATTATGGATGATATTGAAGCTATAAACATTGACCGTATGATAGATTTTAATTTTGCTGAGTTTTTATTAACCCAAAATATTTCAGAGGAATACATAAAAAAGAATGCCTAATGTTTCTATAATAATTCGTACAAAAAACGAAGAAAGATGGATCGGAAGTTGTCTTAAGGCAGTATTTAATCAAAAATATAAAGACTTTGAAGTAATTCTTGTAGACAATAAAAGTACTGATCAAACAATAACAAAAGCCAAAAAATATCCTATACGTTTAGTAACAATAAAAGACTTTTTACCTGGCAAGGCAATAAATAAGGGAATATTAAAAAGCAAAGGTAAAATTATTGTCATAATTTCTGGACATTGCATCCCTGTTTCAAATAAATGGTTGGAAAATCTGATTTACGATTTAAAAGATCCAAAAGTTGCTGGAGTGTATGGAAGACAGCAACCTATGAGTTTTTCAAGTGATAATGATAAAAGAGATTTGATAACTGTTTTTGGTTTAGATAAAAAAGTTCAAAAAAAAGATCCTTTTTTTCATAATGCTAATAGCGCAGTACGTAAAGAAATTTTAAACAAAATCTCTTTCGATGAAAAAGCGACAAATATTGAAGATAGAATATGGGGCATGAAAGTAATCAAAGCTGGATATCAAATTATTTATGAACCCTCGGCAAGTGTTTATCATTATCACGGCATTAACCAAAACATGGATCCTGTAAGATCACGAAATGTTGTTCGCATTCTTGAGCAAATAGATCAAAAAAAGGCTAAAAAGAATAATAAATATCTTGCTTCATTTGATGCTAAAGCTCTAAAAATTGCAGCATTGATTCCAGCAAAAGGTCCTCCAGAGTTATGTGGAAAAAAACCTCTATTATTTTACACTATTAAACGAGCTTTAGAGGCTAAATACGTAAATCGTGTCATTGCATTATGTGATAATAAAAAGACAGCAGCAATATGTAGAGATGCAGGTGCAGAAACACCTTTTATGAGACCTAAAAATTTATCGTCTACTTACTCCACTGTTAATGACTTACTTAAGTTTAGTATTGGTAAACTTAATGAGATGAAATACTTTCCAGATATATGTGTTGTTCTACAAAAAAATTATCCATTTAGGCAACCAGGTTTTATTGATGATATCGTAGAACGTTTCGTTAGGGAGGGAGCAGACTGCATGATGCCTATGAAGGAAGAGGGTAGAGCTATCTGGAAAAAGTCAAAAGATCTTATTGAAAATATAAGCCCTTTGATACCTCGAAAACTTAAAAAAGATCAGTTTATGGTTTCCCATTTTGGACTAGGCTTTGTTACCCATGCGAGTTTTTTACGTGATGGAAGTTTAGGTCTGAATAAAAAAGTATGCATGTACCCAGTATCAGATTTTATAAATACATTAGAGGTAAGAAGAAAAGAAGCTTTATCATCTGTAGCACCAATTATTGAAAAATATTGGAAAAAATAATTTGATAAATGAAAATATAAAAGGATTAAAAATAAGTTATGCTTAAAATAAATAATAATTCTGAAAAGTGGGACTTCAAGTTACCTTGTTCAGACAGTCAATGGAAAAGGTTCTGTGAGTTTGAGAATTATGCAAATAAAAACCAATCAATTTCTCCTTCGTTATACTGGAAAAAACGTAAAGCTAGTTTTAATATCCAAAGAAATAAAAATTTTGTCTATATTAAAGGCCTATATAATCGTCAAATAAATAAGGAAACAATATCACCAATTTCTTTTTTTGATCAATTACTTGAAAGATTAGAAAAAAAAAAAAAATTCTATTTTGAGACGTTTAGCAGGTAAAAAAGCAATACCACCAGTAAGATTATTTAATGAACAAAAAGGATACATTGATAGACTGAATGAAAAATACACTCAAAAATATGAAAATGAGTCTAAAGCGCTCTTAGGTGAATACTTCAACTCTGATTACGCAAAAGTTTATGCAAAATTACTTGATTGTATTGATTGTCTAAAAAATAATGCAGATTGGAAATCAAAAAATAGTTTTTTAGAGATTGGACCAGGAAATGGTGTTTTTGCATATTTCTTGATAAAAAAAATGAAATTTAGAAGGGCATATTTAATTGATTTGCCAGTTATGATTCCGACTTGTTTTTTTTGGTTATCGGCTCTTGCTGGAGAGAAAGCGGTAATTTTACCAGGAGAGAAAATTACTCCTGAAACAATTTTTAGCCTTTATCTACCTGGCAAAATTGATTTACCAGATGACAGTGTTGACTTTGCTGCAAACATTACTTCTTTTCAAGAGATGAATCATGACTTAGTCGAAGATTATTTCAAACTTATTCAAAAAGTTACCAAACCAGAGGGATACTTTTTGTGTGTGAATAGGTTTGAAAAAACAACAAGTTGGTGGAGATACCCATGGCCTAAAAAAGCAAAAACAATAATTGAAGAAGAGGATTTGGTTTCAAGAACCTCATCTAATATGAATAAAGTTATTATGAGAAAACTAATTAAGTTTACGACATCAAGGTTTTAAAAAATTGAAAATTACTCACATAGAATATTTTACGCTACGTTGCAAAGCTCTTGATAATTACTCTATGCCAACAGCCTCTTTTGTAACTGATGGGTCTATTTTTTTAAAAGTATTTACAGATAGTAATATTGTAGGCATTGGCGAACCTTGTCCTTATGGAGCAAGATTAAGTGACATGATACAAACTTTGCAAAAAGATCTAATTCCAACTTGGATTGGCTCTGATCCATTTGATATTGATAAATTATCAGCTCAGCATGAAGCTGGAGTAGGTTATGGCAATGTTGGTAGTAACGCCCTTGTAGCTGGTTTCTCACAAGCATTATGGGATATAAGAGGTAAATTTGAGGAAAAACCTCTATTTAAACTTATTAACCCTAAAGCTAGCAATAAAATTCAAGCTTATGCTTCAGCAGGAATGTGGTATGAAAACACACCATTAGAAAGCATTGCAGATCAAGCCTTAAAGTATCAATCTGAGGGATTTACTGCTTATAAACTTCGACCCGAAACACCACTTGGAAATAATAACCATTTTCAACGAACTTTAAAACCTCCACCAGTTAATGTGAAACGTTTAGTTGAGCTTTTAAATAAAATTCATAATCTCACCAATGGTAAGCTAAAATTAATGGTAGATGCTGGATGTAGATTAGATTTTAAACAGGCCCTTTATCTTTGTAAAGCTATGGAGGAACTAAACTGTATATTTTTGGAAGAACCTATTCAAGGACAATATAAAGATTATGCTCGACTTAAAACCATGACTAAACTTTCTTTAGCAGGTGGTGAAAGTTTGGTGAGCAAAGCTCAATTTAAAACATGGATTGAAGCTAGAGCTTTAGATTATTTACAACCTGACTCAAACTTGGCAGGTATTAATGAAATTATGGGAATAGATAAACTTGTGAAAAAAGAGGGATTGAAATTGATTCTTCATAACTGGACTAATGATATTAATAATTCTGCTAATATTCATTTAGCAGCTGCTTTAGAGTCGTGCCCAATGGTAGAAGCTAATTTAACTTATAATCCACTTCGTAACAATTTAGTCAAAGAGCCGATGATTGTTTCTAAAGGGGAATTTATTTTAAATGACAAGCCAGGATTGGGAGTTGAATTAAATCAATCGGTCGTGGACGAATATTCATTCAATGTAAGTTTATAGAAATATATGATAAATTAATGAATTAAAATAAGATGAAAACTTTAAAAAAACTTAAATACTTATTAACATCAGCTGAGCAAAGACGAGCAATTATTTTAATTGGAATGGTTTTAATTATGGGTCTAGTTGATACGTTAGGAATAGCTTCTATTATGCCTTTTATGACTGTACTCACCAATCCCGACATGATTGAAACTAACTTTATTTTAAATAATTTATTCAATATTGCAGGAATATTTGGTGTTAAAACTTATTTGGAATTTACTTTTGCATTAGGAATATCAGTTTTTATAATTTTAATTACCTCTCTTTGTTTGAGAGCTATTACATCATATTTACAAATAAGATTTATACTAATGTGTGAATATAATATTGGGAAACGATTAGTAGAAAATTATTTGAATCAAAATTACAGTTGGTTTTTAAATCGTAATAGTGCAGACTTAGGTAAATCAATTTTATCTGAAGTTGGTTTAATAATTGGTAATGGATTTAAACCTTATATAAATTTAATTTCACAAGGTGTAATTTCCATCATGATAATAATTTTATTAATCTTTGTAGATTTTAAGATTGCAATCACTCTTGGCCTTATATTTCTTTTAATTTATGGGCTTATTTACAAAGTACTTCGTGGACTACTCAAGCAAATTGGTAGAAAGCGCCTTCAAGATAATAAATTACGTTTTACTGCCATAAGTGAGGCGTTTGGTGCTATTAAAGAAATTAAGATAGGTGGTCTCGAGGAAGTTTATGTAGAAAGATTTGCCAAACCCTCTAAATCATATGCATGGAATCAAGCCTTAACAAAAATTATGAGCCAATTACCTAGTTTAGCTGTGCAAGCAATAGCTTTTGGCTGCATAATATTAGTTACTCTTTTTCTTATGGTAAAAAGTGGTTCTTTTATAGATGCTATACCTATAATTACACTTTACGCTTTTGCTGGTTATCGTTTGATGCCCTCTTTTCAACAAATTTATTCTTCAATTGCTCTACTAAGATATGCTGGACCAGCATTAGACTCATTATATAGTGACATGAAAAGACTTAAACCATTAGTCGCAAAATATGAAAATATTCAAGAGGATGTAAAGTTTAATGAAAATATATCTCTAAATGATGTCAATTTTCAATATCCAAATGCATCACGAACATCATTAAAAAAAATTAATTTTTGTATCCCAGCTTGCACTACAGTGGGCTTAGTTGGTCCAACCGGTAGTGGAAAAACAACATTAGTGGATATAATTTTATGTTTACTTGAAGCTCAAAATGGAACACTAAAAGTTGATGGAAAAATAATTAATAAAAAAAATATTAAATCTTGGCAAAATTTAATTGGCTATGTCCCACAAAATATATATTTAACAGATGATACAATCACCGCAAATATTGCATTAGGTGTTGATCCAATGAATGTAGATCACAAAGAAATTGTTCGTGCTGCAAAAAATGCAAACATACATGAATTTATTGAGAATGAATTACCAAAAAAATATGAAACTACTGTTGGTGAGCGTGGAATAAGATTATCAGGTGGACAGCGTCAGCGAATAGGTATTGCAAGAGCTCTATATAGAAGACCACAATTATTAATTTTAGATGAAGCCACCAGCGCTCTTGATAATCTAACTGAAAAAATAGTAATGGAGGCAGTCCAAAATATTGGCAAGGATATCACTATTATAATAATTGCGCATCGATTGAGCACAGTAAGAGAGTGTGATAAGATTTATTTATTAGAAAACGGACAAATCAAAAGTCAAGGAAGATTTGAAGAGTTAATTGAATCGGATAAAAATTTTAAAATAGCCACTCAATCTTTAGATTAAATAAATGAAAAAGTTATATAAAAATAAAATTATTTTATGAAAAATTTAATTTATAAGATTAAAAGCAAATTATATAGATACTCAAAAGAAGGTAAAAAGCTTAAAAGACCAACTTATAAAGAATTAATTAAATATCAAAATTTCAAAAAAAGCAAAAATAACAAACTTGCAATTAGTTTTGGAGCTGGAAGAAGTGGAATAAATTGGTTTTCAAAAATATTCAATAGTCATTCGAACTGGGTAGGTACTTGCGAACGTTTTGCAGATTATGAAGCTTTTTATAGATATGTAAGTTATTACAAATTACCGATTGACCTGGATAATTTTTATAAACTTCTTGATCTAGCATCAAAAAAAGATATGTCTGAGCATCAAAATAGCTTTATTTCATCACCATATTTATCTTTTGGAGTTAGGGATTTATCAAAAAGACTAAAAGCAAATTATATTTTTTTCCAAATAAGAAATCCTATTGAGACTGTTCAGTCTTTTTACTCAAAAGGGTGGTACCTTAATTTCAATAATGATAAAATCAAAAGTCCCTCAATTGATATTACTACTAATCAATACAGATCTTTTTCTAGAGTAGTGCCTGACAACGAATTTTTAGATGAATGGTTAAAATTAACAAGAATTGGTAAAATAACTTGGTTTTGGGCAATGATAAATAAGACCATATACAATGATTTTAATAATGTAGAAAATGTTAATAAATTTTTTGTAAGATTAGAAGACGTAAATCAAAATTATAATATATATGAAAAACTTCACATAAGATTTGAATTCGAAAATAAATTAACAAAGAAACAATTTTATGATGTTATTAATAAAGCTCCAAATAAAGGAACTAAAGATAACTATATTTACAAGGACTGGAATGACTTAGAAAAAAAGGAATTTGAAAAAATTATCAATAAGATCTTCCCCTTTTATGATGAAATTAAAACTAATATATAATTGCACGAGTTATCATGATTTATAAAAATTTAATAAAAAGGTATATTTTTTGAAGTTTAATTTTTTAATAACATACTTGTATATCCTAAATTAAAAATTTGTATGAAAATTTGTTATTTAGCAAACACCGCCATACCCTCGAGTAATGCAAGTGCAATTCAAATTGTAAAAATGTGTGAGGCATTTTCCGGGTTAAAAAATGAAGTGATGTTAATAAGTACAAATGTTTCAAGTGATAATATTTTTAATTTTTATAATATAAAAACAAAATTTAAATTTGAAAAAATAAAATATTTTAAAAAATTTCCTTTAGGTATAAAGTTTTATTTATTTTCTATTTTTTCAATTATAAAAAGTATCAAATTTAAGCCCGATATTTATATAACGAGAAATTTTTTTACTTGTTTTTTGTTAGTTATTTTAAGAAAAAAATTAATATTTGAGTTACATCATGATTTAAATAATGAGTCGAGAGTAACAAGATTCTTGGTGAAATATTTTAATTTTTTGAATTCAAGCTATATAAAAAAGATAATTGGAATTACCCATGGTGTTAAAAGAGTTTTTGTAAAAAAACATAATGTAAATAAAAATAAGATTTTTGTTTTACCAAGTGGATCATCACTAAAAATAAATTTTAGTTATAAACATAATAAAAAAAATTTTAAAATAGGCTATTTTGGTTCATTATATGAGTCAAGAGGTTTAGATTTGATTTATGAATTAGCTAAAATAGATAAAAAAAACCAATATTATGTTTACGGGAATAAAAAAAATTTAAAAAATTCTCAAAGACACATATTTATTAAAAATTTAAATTTATATAATTATATACCATACAAGAAAATTTCAAATAAACTTTCTGAAATGGATGTTTTGTTAATGCCATATGTTTCACCAATAACAGTATCTGGAGATGTTAGTGATATTACGAACTATACATCACCATTAAAATTATTTGATTACTTGAGCGCAGGAAAAATTATTATTTGTTCAAGTTTCGCTGTGTTAAAAGAAGTTATAAAAGATAAAAAAAACGCCGTATTTATAAAAAATTATAAAAACGTTTTTGCATGGAAAAATGAAATTCAGAAATTGAAATATCAAAATAATAAACAAATAATTATTTCAAAAAACAATTTTCTATTAAGTAAAAAGTATTCATTAGCTAATAGAGCAAATAAAATATTAGAGCAAATTATTTAACTTTAATCTTAATTTACAATTTTGATAAAAAAACAAATTAAATAAGTTACAAAAAAATCGACACTAAAAGATTTTCTTTTCTTAATATGAAAGTTATAATTGTGCTGTTCTAATCTTCTAAGCCAATAGAACTTATTCAAATAACCAGTATAACTTTTGTCAACTGAGTTTGGAGAATCAACTTTATAAGTTAAAATTTTGTTTATCTTTAATAATTTATTATTATTACTGCAATAGATTGCTAATAAAATATCTATTGCTAAAAAAATGTATTTTTTAAATTTTATAGTATTAAAAAAACTTAGAAGTAGGCTTTTTTTTATTGAAATTGCACTGGTACAAACATCTTTTGGCCAATCATTAAAAAATTCTTTAAAAAAAAAATTTTCCTTATAGTAATTTTTTTTTTTTATTTTTTTTTTATATGATGATATTTGATATTTGTCTAAAATCATTAAATTATTTGATTTTAAGAGTTTACTGATAGTTTCAATCTTTTTATTTAAAAAAATATCGTCACCATCAAGAAGAAAAATATTTTTTCCTTTTGAAATTTTTACTGATCTTTGAATTTTATAAATTTGATCATGTACTTTATTATTAAGTTTTTTTTTTATTTTATAAAAAAAAATTCTCTTAGAATTAAAATTATTTTTTATCTTTTTCTCATTTTTCAATCTTGAATATGCAATAACAATTTCAAAATTTTTGTTAGTTTGGTTGATACAAGATTGAATCGTTCTCGAAATAGTTTTTTCTTTATTTTCTGCTGTTATAATGACAGTGTTTTCAACCATAATTTATAATAATTTTTTAATTTCAAAATAGTATTTGTTCAGATTATATTTATAATCAAACCTATCTAAAGCAATGTAAGCATTGTTTGAAATGATATTTAAAGCCCTTTTGTTTAGAGAATTATAATAAAGAATTTTTTTTGAAATTTGATTATAATCACCAACATTACACAGTGCGCCGTACTTTCCATTTTTAAGAATTTCTTTTGGACCTGTAGGACAATTGGTAGAAATTATATTTTTTTTCAATGTTGCTGCCTCTAAAAGAACATTTGGTAAGCCTTCATATTTGGATGTTAATATAAATATATCCGCTTTTTTTAAGTAAGGATAAGGATTTTTTTTAAAATTTAAAATTTTAATATTTGTATTTAATTTTTGTTTATTTATATACTCTTTCAACTTACCAAGACACTCTCCACCTCCAATAATCAATAATTTAAAATTAATTATTTTTCTTAATTTATTTACTGATTTTAACAAAGTTAATTGATCTTTTTGATCAGTAAATCTTCCAATATTAATCAATTTTAAAATTTTTTTTGACTTATTATAAAAAGGAAAATCAATTTTTTTTTTTGAAAGTTTTAAAATTTCATTTTTATTTAAAGGGTTATAAATCATAATAGTTTTTAAATTAAATTTTTTTTTATATTCTTTTTTGAAATCTAAACTATTAACAATTATAGTGTCAGCCCATCCCAAAATTAATCTAAATAATTTTCTTTTTAAAATTTTTTTTGACCATCCCGATGGTGATGTGTTTGATCTTACGATAACTTTTGCATTTAGTAATTTTGAAATTAAAATACAATATAAATTTGCTTGAAAAGAAAATGTAATGACTTTTTTTTCTCTCAAAATCAGTCTAAAAAGTTCATATAAACAAAATATATATTTAATCTTTTTACCATATTTATTTAAATTAAACTTTGGAGTTATAAAATTTAACTTTTTAAATCTTTTTCGAAATTGTTTTGAAGCGGTGATGATATAAATATCTCTTATCTTATGAGACAAAAAATTAGAAATTAAAAAAAGGTTTTTTTCTACTCCTCCAACTTCGATAGAAGGCATAAAAATGATAATTTTTCTCTTCATAGAAAAAGGAAATAATTAATTTGGTTAAGTTAATTAATATTAATTCAATTACTTATATGACAATAATCAAAATTTTTCCATATTATAAAAATTTAAGCTATAACTTATCTTAAATAAATTTTTTAATTGTTCTATTTATAATATTAATTATAAAATAAAATGCCTTTAGTTAGCATCATAATTCCTTATTACAAAAAAAAAGCTTTTTTTGAAAAAACTCTTAAGTCAGCAACTAACCAAACGTTAAAAGATTATGAAATAATTATAATTTATAATGATGAAGATGATGATGAGATTAAGTTTGTAAAAAAATTAATAAAGCATGAAAGAAGAATAAGATTATTTATAAAAAGAGAAAAACTTGGTGCTGGTTTAGCTAGAAACTTTGGTATTAAAAAATCTAAAGGTAGATATGTTGCTTTTTTAGATGCTGATGATGTATGGAAAAAAAATAAATTAAAACTCCAATTAAAATTTATGAAAATAAATAAATTTGATGTTTCTCACACATCATATGTAGCAATTAAAAAAAAAAAAGTTGTTATCAAATCAAAACCTTATCAAGATTATAAAGAATTATTGAGATCTTGTGATATAGGATTGTCTACAGTTATTATTAAAAAAAAAATTTTAAACAATTATTTTAGTTTTTCAAATTTAAAAACCAAAGAGGATTTCGTTCTTTGGTTAAAACTACTCAAAGGTGGTTATAAAATTGGATATCTTAATAAAGATTTATCTGAATGGAACAAAGTAAAAAATTCACTTTCATCAAGCAGTATTCAAAAAATAAAAGATGGATATAAAGTTTATTATCATCATATGAATTTTAATTTTTTTAAATCTTTATACTATTTATTAATTTTAAGCTTAAATTCTTTGAAAAAATAAATTTATAAACATAGTTAGTTTTAAATGAAAAATTAATCTAAAATATCTCTTTTAGATAAATATAATAACATTGATAAGTTAAACCAAAATGGAATTCCATAATTCGTTCCAAAGAAACTTCCAGACGGTAGAATTGGCATTACAAAAAAAATATGTAAAAGCAAATGTGATAGTAAAAAAGAATTATTACTTTTAATTAGATTTTTTGCTGAAATATAAATTGGGTAAAAAATTACAAAGAAGAAATATACTGATCCAAATAAACCAACCTCAGAAATTATTTCTAAATATATCTGATGTGGATGATTTGTTGCCCTTGAACTTGTACGCTCAAAATTATTATTTTCATAACGACTTTTACTACTTTCTTGATAATAATTATTAATCCCAATACCAAATATTGGATAATTTAAAAAAATATTATAAGCAGTAAAATATTGAGAAGCATGTCTTGAAGCATAAAAATATTTTTTCATTTCAACTATTTCTAATGATTTTACTCTTTTAAAAAGCTTTTTACCCTGGGAGGTATCTTTAGCCAATTCATAAGAAGATGCCAACAGAATAATGAAAATTGGAATTATCCATAAAAAATTTTTAAGTTTTAATTTTTCAAAATAAATTAAATTTATAAAATAGAAAATAATAATTAATAAAAACAATTTTAGAAAATTAGATCTTTCACCTATTAAAAAGCTTATGATTAAAAAAAGAATTAATATTACAAAAAAATACTTGTAATCGGTTTTTTTATATAAAGATGCTGAAGAAAAAATAAATAAAAAACTAAATATAAATCCAATAATTAATTCATCATTAGTAAAACTAGCAATACGACCGGTATAGTCAGTCGAATATCCAAGAATATTAGAACCATAAAATTGTTCTATAAGAACATCTATTGATATAACTATTAGGTAAATAATATATAACTTGTATATATTGTAAAAAAATTCTTTATTAGAGTTTTGTTTATTGAAAAAAATTATTAAACCAAAAAGCATCAATATAAATCTAGAAAATGCAAAATATTTAAGAATAGAATTTTGAAAATCTATACTTTCGTATGGAAAAATTAAAATTATAAAACTAAAAAAAAAAAACAAGACTCTTTTACTAAAGAAATTGTTTTCTATTAAAAATTTGTAATTTACAATTGCGTATAAAGAGAAAATAATTGCAAAACTATTAATTGCAAATGGACCAATGATTATTAAAATTGGTAATGAAAATACAAGTAATTTTAATACTGAATTAATCTTATTCTCTAATTTTTTCATTCTTATCCAGATAAAATCTAATTGAAAAATATAATAAAAATGCAAAAATAAAAATTATTAGGGACAATAATCTTGAAAAATTGCTTATTAAAAATCCAAAATAAATAATTATTATATTTGCAACAAAAAATAATAAGACTGTTTTTATGTTATTTTTTTTAAATTTAAAAAAAATCTTATGATGAAGATGCGATTTATCAGCTGAAAAAATAGATTTTTTTAAAACAATTCTTTGTAAACTGACAAACAAAAAATCATAAACAGGATACCATAAAGGCCATATTAAAAATACTGGATGTATATTGAAGCTATTATAAAGTTCAATGGTTAAGAAACTTATAAAAAAACCAATAAATAAACTTCCCGAGTCACCACTAAAAATTTTGAACTTTGATTTTAATGGTAAGAGGTTTAAAAAAAGATTTATTATGACTGGTATAAGTAGTATTTGTAAAAGATTAACAGTCTTAATATCATCTATTAAAAAAATATAATATCCAAGACAACATATAAAAAAGGTTAATAACAAACCATCAATACCGTCAATATAATTTGTTGCATTTATAAGAAGTCCGAGTGCTAGAATTAAAAAAGGTAATTGAAATTTTCCCAGATATAAAATTCCAATATATTCATAAGAACCTAAGCTATCAATATTAATACCATTAAATATTAAATAAATAGATGGAGAAAAAATGAATATTATTTTAATAGATGGCTTTAAATTAATTCTATCATCTATAAAACCAGCCATACATATAAAAAATCCAATCGAAATAATTAATTCTATATTATGATTAAATTCAAAAAAATTAACCAAAATTAAATAGTATAGATAAATTATTAAGCCACCAGTGTTAATAATTTTTCTATTATGAATTTTTCTATTATTTGGTAAATCATAAAATTCTAATTTTTTTGAGATGGAAAATATAAAAAGAAATATAAGTGAATATAATAATAATAGTTTAATAAATAACATTAAAATGAATATACATATTTTACTATAAATTAATAATATTTTTAATGAAATATTTAAAAAACAAATAACTTGCTCGATTATTAATTAATTTTCTACTATATAAAGATAGCTGTAAATAAATATTAAAAAAAAATTTCAAAATTTTTACAAAAAATTGAAAACAAAAAATTGAAAACAAAAAATTTATGCTAAATATTATAATTTTTTTTTCATTATTCTACATTTTACTAATTTCTGTAATTGGATTTGGGTTTTTGTTTCAAAATTTAGTTTTTGGAACTATTAAAAGCATGGATGATCAAAGGGCAATTTATACTGGATTTTATGGATTATTTTTATTAACTTTTATTTCACAAATAACAAGCTTATTTGTTCCTCATAATTACACACATAATATTTTATTACATCTAATTGGATTACTATTATTCATATTTATCAAAATTAAAAATAAAAAAACTTATTTAAAATTTATTTTTTTAATATCTGCCTTTTTAATTTCCGCATTACTCATATCAAAAACTCATGATGATTTTTCTTACTATCATTTACCTTTCACAAAATATTTAACTGAACAAAAAGTTATATTTGGTATGGGGAATCTTGGACATGGTTATAAATTGCTATCTTCCTTATTTTTTTTAAATTCAACATTTTATTTACCATTTATTGAATATTTTTCTTTCCATTTTTCATTAATATTTTTTTTAATATTTTTTAATTTTTTCTTATTAAAAGAAATTTTTTCAAAAAAAACTGATGATGTTATTAAATTTTTATACTTATTTGCTTTCTCTTTTTTTAACTTATCTTTTAATAGAATAGCAGAGTATGGAACAGATAAAGTAGGTCAACTCTTAATAGTGATCTTAACTATTAAAATATTTCAACATTCTTGTTATGATAAGAATAAACTTAAGATAAGTAATATTTTATTTTTAATACCTTTAATAGGTTTTTGTATCAGTTTAAAAACTTATTTTTTACCATATATATTATTGGGATTAACAATTATTCTTTTAGATTTTAAATCTTTTAAAACATTAAAAAAAATATTTTATTCAAAACCATTTTTTATTTTTACGATTTCTTTAATAATTTGTTTTTTTCACCATTTTATTTCAACAGGTTGTATAGTTTCACCGATAAGCGTAACCTGCTTTGGTAATAATTTAGATTGGGCATATAGTGCTAATCATTATGAGCGTTTTTCTATAGGTCTTGAGCGTTGGGCTAAAGCTGGAACAGGACCAGATTTTAAAGTTGAAAATCCTATAACATATATTGAAAACTTTAATTGGATTTCGCGCTGGTATACAAATTATTTTTTAGGAAAATTTTTAGATCAATTATTAATATTAACGTCAGTTTTTTTAATAATATTTTTATCATTTAAAAATTTTAAATTTAAAAAAGGATTATTAAATTTTGGTAAAAAACATTTGTTTTTTTATACAATCATATTTATAATTTTTTCAATTTGGTTTTTAAAACATCCTCAACTAAGATATGGAGGTTATCCAATAATTTTTCTTACTATATCAATTCCAATAGCAATAATTTTTCAAAAAGCACAAAATAAGAATTTTTATATGAAGAATTTTAATTACTTAATATTGGTAGTATTGATTATTTTTAACTTAAAAAATTTCAACAGAATAAATCAAGAATTTAAAAGAATTGATCATTATAAATTTGATAATTTTCCATTTTATGCAATTCCTGATAAAAAATTCATCTCAGAGAAATTTGAATCTGGGTTAACAATTTACAAAACCAAAGGTCATTGTTGGAATGTTCCATCACCATGCAAGGGTAATTTGACAAATGACATTGAAGTAAAAATGAATAATGGATATTATTTCATATATAAATTCTAAAAAAATTCTCAAGAATGTTTTATTCTAGATTGATAATAGTTATTTTAAATTTTTTTGATTACTTTCAGCAAAAAAAAATAATTGAATTAATTAAAAAAAAGTTTGTAAGACCTCTAGTCATATTTGATATAGGTGCGCACCATGGCGAAACAATAAAATTATTTGATAAAAAATTAAAAATAAAAAAGATATATTCATTTGAACCAAGTCCAAAAAACTTTGAAATACTTGATAAAAACATATCAAGTTATGACAAAAGTAAAGTTGAAATTTTTAATTTTGGTTTTGGGGAAAAAAATTCTGAAAATTTTATTAATCAAACATTAGAGTCTTCCTCATCTACTATTAACAAATTTAATGAAAAATCAAATTATTTAAAAAAAAAACTAAAAATTTTGAATATAAAGAGAAAAGATTCTTTTTATTATCAATTACCTGTTACAATTAAAACATTGGATGATTTTATAGAAAAAAAAAAAATTGAGTTCATCGACTTATTAAAAATAGATACAGAGGGATACGAGCTTAATGTTCTTAAAGGCTTAATTAGATATAACAAAAAAGTTAAATTGATATACTTTGAACATCATTATGACGACATGATAATTAAAAACTATAAATTTAAAGATATTCATAAATTGTTAAAAGACTACGGTTTCATTAAGATCAGAAAAAGCAAGATGTTGTTTAGAAAATCATTTGAGTACATCTATGAAAATAAAAAAGATTAATTTTTTTATAATTAAATTAAATATTGTCTTTATTTCATTAATCTTAATTTATAATAAGCATTTAATACAATAATTAGCATTCTCATTGCATTAGAAATTACAGATGTCATTTTTGTATTTTCTGCTTTTCTTTCATAATAAGTAACTGGAACTTCAGTTATTTTAAGATTATTTTTATATGCGCCAATTAAAAGATCAAAATCACCCCATAAGTCTTTCATGCCCCATTTAGAATTATTTTTTTTTATTTTTATCCAATCTTTTTTATAAAATATTTTTGTTCCACATAATGTGTCTGTTATCTTTTTTCTAAATAATAAACTAAATAATCCTGCAAAAAAATTATTTCCAATAAAATTAAAAAATTTCATTGCGCCATCTTTTTGGGGATAAATCATTCTTGTACAGTTTATAAAATCTGCATTGGTATTTCTTAATATATGGATTGAAAATTCAATATCCTGAAAGCTAACAGTTAGGTCAGCATCATATATGACGATAATATCACCAGTGGCATATTCAATACCTTTATATACATTTTCTGATTTACATACTCCAGGACCATCATATTTTATAATTTTATAATCTGATAATTTATTGATTAAATTATCGATCTCTTCATTTGTTTTATCGGTAGAATTGTCATTACCAAATAAATACTCATTGGTAGAATTATTTTCTCTAATTAATTTTTCAAATTCTTTAATGTTATTTTCTTCATTTTTACAAGGAATAATAAAAGAGACTTTATTATCTTTCTTATCAGAAAAATTTTGATTTATCTTTTTTAAGATCGTTATATTTGCTAAGCAAAATATATTTAGTATGGGAAGTCTAAAGACCCTATTTACAAAGTTTGTAATAAATGGAATATAAAATGGTAATGCTATAATTTTTTCATTTCTAACTATTTCTAAATTACAACTAGAGTAAAGATTATTAAGATAAGATGATGGCAAGAAGTTATTTTTTTTTGGAGAAAAATTTAAAAAAAATTTCAATATTTTTATAAAAAACATCCACGTCAAATTTTTTGACATAATAATTATCTTTGCTTCATCTTTAATAATTTTTGATAAATTTAATAAGTTTGAAGTAGGATTTGATTGATGCTCTATATCTGCTATTAAAATAGAGTCACATTCAGATATTTTATTGTAATCAGTCTCATCGATGTAATTAATATTATCATTATATTTTATCTCATAATTTTTATCTATTTCTTTTATAAATACTTTATTTGATTTAATATTTTGGCTAATTATTGAGTTTCCAGCACAGAAAATAAATATACTTTTACTGTTATCTATACAGTTATTTATAAAATTTGATATTTCATTAAATAAAAATTTTTTTTTATTAATAAATTTTACTCTATTTTCAAAATTTGATTTAAAATAAGTTACGCTTGAGTTAAGATAATAATCATATTTTAAAAATTTAGAAATATTCATTTTTAATAACTATTTATATTTTTTAATTTTAAATATCATATTTATTTAATACTGTTATTAATAATATTATAAATTAATAAAAAAATGAAAAATTATATAATTGTTACAGGTGGCGCAGGTTTTATTGGATCAAATTTAATCTATAAATTATTAAAAT